>OKGA01000010.1_pt1 | contig 159712 bp, 172 predicted proteins | sample 1611451 | NCBI WGS metagenome assembly OKGA01 (sample SAMN04436745, study PRJEB24849) | human gut metagenome | biome: human gut; feature: NICU; material: stool | host: Homo sapiens | place: USA: Saint Louis, MO | collected 2010-12-22
TTGCAGACATTCAATACCTACACCTTATAGGCAGCGGACTGTCTCAAATTAACAGCAATATAGTATCATAAATCACGTACTGTTAGCAAGTATTTTCTATATTATTTTAATAATCCAAATATTTACGTATTATTTACGTATAATTGGTCGTTTTAACTTACCTAATAAGCGGTATAAATTCTCCTGATCTTCATCCGATAAATCAGAGAACATTACATTAAGAAATTCGTTATATGTATGTAAAAGAGATTTGCCTAACCGTTTCCCTTCATCTGTTAAAGTAACTACAGATATACGTTTGTCCATATAATCAATATGTTTTGTAACATATCCCAATTCAATGAGTATGTCTGTCTGCTCCGACACAGTAGCAGGACGCATATTTAGAGCATCTACTAACTGCTTTTGTGATGCTCCTTGAGAACGCATATATAATTCAATAATAATTCTATCACGAGACTTTTCTTTGCCGCTTGGCACCTTACATAAGGCTTTATATAATTCATCATGATTCATAATCATCTATCTCCTCATACAACTTTGTATATTATAAAGTATTCGCTATAGTCTCTAAAAATCCTGCATAAAATTTGCATATTCTTCGTAAAAGCAAAAAAGAGGTACGCATGGTACCTCTTCTCTTGTATATCATAGTAAAAATTTAAATTTTTACTATAATATATTATTTTAATGAGCTAATATCTCCAATAATAGCCATTACACTGTATGCTAAACGAACGAGTTGTAAACGGTTAGCTTTAATAGCTTCATCTTTATCCATAACCATTACATCTTCAAAGAATTTGTTGATGGCTGGAACTAAAGTAGCTGGAACTGCCACGACTGCATCATAATCGCCAGCTTCCCAAGCAGCACTACTTGCTTCAGATGCTTTAGAAGCAGCTTCGAACAATTCTTTTTCAGCATCTTCTTTCAACAAATCGCTATTAACACCAGTATATTCCACATCTTTTACAAGATTGTACATACGAGTATAAGCTTGAACAAGTTCAACGTTTTCATCGATGCGATTTGCTAACAATGCATTTACAAGACCTTCAGCATCAGCAACGGATAATTCATTGTTAGACAACAACAAGTCGATTACATGATGAGGAACTTCACGATCAAGGAAGATATTTTTCAAACGAAGTGTGAAGAACTCCTCTACTTGACCAAGTAATTCTTCTTGTTTTTCAGCTGGCACATTAAGCAATTCCATAGATGCTTTGAAGATTGGACGCAAGCTGATATTCCATTCGCTACCAAGCAAGATGTTCAAGATACCAATTGTTTGACGACGCAATGCATATGGATCTTGAGAGCCTGTAGGGATTAATCCACGGCTGAAAGTAGCTACGATATTATCTACTTTATCGATGATGGACAATACTTTACCTGCTTCCGTTTGAGGCAATACATCACCTGCAAAACGAGGTAAATATTGTTCAAAAATAGCTTCTGCTACTTCAGGAGATTCACCATCAAGTAAAGCATACTCTTTCCCCATTACACCTTGTAATTCAGTAAACTCTGTAACCATACCTGTAGTAAGGTCAGTCTTAGCAAGCTCTGTAGCGCGTTCCAATACAACAACTGTATCTTCGTGCAAGCCACATTCTTCACCAAACACACGGCCCAATTTAAGTAAACGTTCAGTTTTATCTGCTAAGTTACCAAGACCTTCTTGGAATACAATTTTAGTCAAACCATCTTGACGGTCGATAAGAGGTTTCTTGCGGTCTTCGTTAAAGAAAAATTTAGCATCATCAAGACGTGCACGCAATACACGTTCATTACCAGCTTGAACTACTTCGATAGAATGATCGGAGCCGTTGCGAACTGTTAAGAACATTGGCAACAATTTGCCGTCTTGGTCAACCAATGGGAAGTAACGTTGATGGTCTTTCATAGGTGTAATAATAGCTGCATCTGGAAGTGCCAAGTAGGACTCTTCAAAGCCACCACACAATGCTGTAGGCCATTCAACAAGATAGTTGATTTCTTCTAACAAATCATCATCCCAAACGATGGATGCATTTTTAGAAGCTGCCATATCATGTAATTGTTTGGAGATCAATTCGCGACGAGCATCTTGATCGACCATAACAAAGTTTTCTTTTAATGTGTCTACATAGGATGCTGCATTTTTAATAGTGATTTCATCAGCACCTAAGAATCGATGACCACGTGTTACATTACCAGATTGAACAGTAGCAAATTCTACAGGAATTACGTCTTCATCAAGTAATGCTACAAGCCAACGTACTGGACGTACAAACTTAGCATCTAAATTCCCCCAATGCATAGATTTAGGGAAGTTAAGGCCTGTAATCAATTGAGGCAACATTTCTGTAACGATATCTTTTGCCGGAACCCCTGCAGTTTTAGTTTCTGCGTAAATATAACCATCTTCTACAACGAGATCTGCTACATCAAGACCTTTACCACGAGCAAAGCCGATAGCCGCTTTAGTAGCATTACCGTCAGCATCATAAGCGATGGACGCAGATGGACCTTTATGACGTTCACTGATTTCGGCAGATGTATCAGCAAGACCTTTAACGATAAGAGCCAAACGACGTGGTGTGCCGTATGTTGCGATGCTTTCAAAAGGAAGATGGGCATCATTTAATTTTGTTTCAGCCAATTGTTTCAATTGACCTAAGATATTTGGCATAAAGCCGGCAGGAATTTCTTCTGCACCGATTTCAAATAATAAATCCTTTGCCATCTTATTTATCTCCTTTCAAAAGTGGGAAACCTAATTCTTCACGTTTAGCAAGGTATTGTTGTGCACAAATACGAGCTAATGCACGTACGCGACCGATGAAAGCTGTACGTTCGCTGATAGAAATAGCGCCACGGGAATCAAGCAAGTTGAATGTGTGGGAGCATTTCAATACATAGTCGTAAGCTGGTAATACATAACCTGCACAGCAAACGCGTTTTGCTTCTGCTTCGTACATATCAAACAATTTGAAAAGCATATCTGTATCAGCTAATTCAAAGTTATATACGGATTGTTCAACTTCGTTAGCATGCCAAACGTCACCATATGTAACATTTTCATTCCATTTAAGGTCATATACATTTTCTACGCCTTGAATGTACATAGCCAAACGTTCTAGACCGTATGTAATTTCTACGGAAACTGGTTTACAGTCGATGGAGCCAACTTGTTGGAAATATGTAAACTGAGTTACCTCCATACCGTCGAGCCATACTTCCCAGCCAAGGCCCCAAGCGCCCAATGTTGGAGATTCCCAGTTATCCTCAACAAAGCGGATATCGTGGTCTTCTGCGTGAATGCCTAATGCAGCCAAAGATTGTAAGTACAATTCTTGGATATTATCTGGAGATGGTTTCACGATAACTTGGAATTGATGATGTTGGAACAAACGGTTAGGATTATCACCATAACGACCGTCTGCTGGACGACGAGAAGGCTCTACATAACATACAGACCATGGTTCAGGACCAATAGCGTGCAAAAATGTAGCAGGGTTCATTGTACCTGCACCCTTTTCGATGTCATATGGATTTTGAACGATACAACCTTGATCGCTCCAGAATTTTTGTAGATTTAAAATAATCTCTTGAAATGTCATTGCTGCCTCCACTTTACACAACCGACATAAAATCAACCATTTCGTTACAAACAAAAAAGTCCCTGTAACGAAAAACGTTACAGGGACGAGTATACCCGCGGTTCCACCCTATTTGGCTTGCGCCCTCTTTTTTCTATGTTGGCCTTTACTAACAGATTTCTGCGTTCCTGCCAATGCTCTACAGCGCCTTCAACCAAATGTGAGCTTACACCATCCTCACTCGCTAGAGAGGTTTACTACTCTGCTTCATCGCATATATTATAGATAATATTGTAGCAATACAGAGGGATGAATGTCAACACAAGTAAATATATCAACTATATAAGAATGAAATCAAAGATTATTAATAAAACTAATGATTAACATTCTATTACTCGATTTCTTTATAATGTATCAACGAATCAATATCTCTTTCTAAATCTTTTTTCTTCACTAAGCTAAAATCTAAACAATCGATAGCTATATCCATAAATGCAAAGTTAATAGTAAACTCATAGCCTACTGCTGTAGCATAACCTTTATCAACATGTCTATTTTTTATAACACCTCTTGATCGAACGTCTTTAGTCTCTATAGAAATATCTTGAATAAAAAGACTAGATTTACCAGTTTTAAATCTAGGTAAAAAAAGTGTGTTCATTAAATCATTATCTATATTAATTTGAGTACAATACTTAAATTCTAGATAAAATGTCTCTGCCACTAAAATAGCTCTATTACCTAAATCAGTAACTAAAAAGTCCAACATTTGTTCATCAGCATACTGCAAAGAAATTAATTCAGATTCTATAATTTGTATTTTATCCATAAATATCCTCAAAAACTTTAACTATTATCTATCAAAATATAAGAAAATATTTTTAATCAAATAAAATATAAAAAATATCAACTTAAAATGATCATTATTGTGAGATTAATATTACAAGTTATTTAATCGCTCAAGTATAGAGATCTCTTTTCTATAAAAATACCTAAAATCAGGAGACTTACCAATCCAAAAATTACTAACTCTATAACGAAGACTATAATTATTTTCAGAGGTAATATTTCTACTATTTAATCTCCAGATTAGAACTCAATATATTATTACACTAAATATATATCCCATAAATATACTCCATAAATATAAATATTAAAGCAAATACTAATACAGCTAAGACAAATAATGCTAAGAAAGTACGAGTCAGAATCCATCCTCTTTTTTCATACTCCGTTAGTGTTCCAGCTTTATTTTTACGCCATAAGATATAAGTACCTACCATACCTATTCCAAGCATAAATAGTGCATTAAAGTCCTCAATGAATTTAGGCAAACCAAAATACGATTCTATTAAAATACTGATTAAGAAATAGTTGCCAATTAGTGTTAAAACTGTAACCTTCCGAGTACCCCAAGATTTAATCATATAATAATTAAGACCTAAAAATAAAAATATATTTACTATTTGTTTTTCCACACGTTTCCCCCTGAGGAAATAGTCTAGCCATAAAAAATGTATTCTAATAACATAATTTAGTTAATGCAATACAATCCATAAAATAAACATAACTACAATTATATATATATAATTTTCAATTACATAGAGAATAAGATAGCCATTAAAAATAACAATATTGTAAAAAAAGAAAATAGGTAATAAGTCCTTTTATTGTCACTATTTTTATAAATTAGTGAAAACAGGTATGTACTAAATGATAGCAATAAAAATTCAATTAGGTATTTAAATTCTTTATTTATAGTATCCAAGAACTTTAAATCCGTAAACAATACAAATAAAAATATGCCAAAACTAATCAATCTATATTTTTCATTTATGTCTTCATTAGATCTTCGGATATATTGAATTACACTATAGGCAAATGCTAAAAATAAGGATATAGTAGCAAAATAATATATAAAGTTCATTGATTTAATTACTCCTCATTTTTTCTTCTTCATCCTCCAGAATATTTTCACATGGCTTATTTAGTAAATATACTATCCTCTTTATAAAAGAATCTAATACGATATAACAAATATATAAGCCCTAAAATTGTTACTATCTCGAACATAATTTATTCTCCAAATTAATTTAAGAGCATACTTACCTTAAATTAGTATGATCTAGTAACCCAAGTATCACGATCATATCGTGGTTTTGAGTCCTTCTTAGTTATCTCAGATATAATCTTTCTTTCATCTTCTGAAAATTGATCAATACTGTCCAAAATTATAAGTTCATCCCCATATGCTTTTTGCAAATACTCTAAATTACTATCTGCTGGAGATTCAAATATTTTACTAAAGCCTTTATGATTTGGAATAATTCGTACTGTTCCATAGGGTAATACGTTAACAACAACTATACCGAAATCACCATTAGAATATATATAGGGAAAATCTGTAGCAAAACCAGTCATATTTTTATTGAGCCCTGTTTGTTTGCCATAATCTACAAGAGAGTTTATAAATATTTGATATTCGTATATTCTAATTCCAATAAAAAGTAGAATAATTACTAGTAACGATAAAACTACTGTACAAGTTATCTTTATAAGCTTTCTAATGGGCATAAAAACTCTTTAACTCCTCAGATATAAATACGAAAGGTATAACATTAATGTTATTATTATAGGATTGCTTTAATCCTAATTAATCTAATTTACTAATTTTGCTCTAAAGCTAATAAATCTACATTATTATATACTAATGTTACTAAATTATAATTTTTATCTATTGAGAATAGTCCTTTAAGGCCGCCTGCATCAATAAAGGAGTAAGTATTATCATCCATTTTATAGAATTTACTTTCTAAAGGTACAAAATATTTATCTAATGCTAGACCAACTTTCTCTGCCTCTTCTTCAGAACACTGTAAAGCATGCTGTATCCGTTTAAAGAATAGTTTGTGTACATTTTCTATTCTGTCTTCTATTGTTTTATTAACTTTCTTATAAGTCTTATATCTATAAATCAGATATAAGATGGCTAGTAGTAAAGCAATATTCTCTTTCATAACCGCCTCTAACATATACTAAATATACTTATATAATATATGAGAATATAAACTTAAATGAACTATTATAGTTATATAAATAAATTGTAAACCACCTATCAAAGATAATCAATTCATCTTCAATAGGTGGTTTATTTTATTCACCCTTAGCAATGCGATCTAATAGTTCAATATAAGTTTCTTTGTTTAAGGCTGGTGTAAAGTTGTCTAATACATCTTTAGCGCCTGCTGCGTCATTGTATAGTAAGTCTACGATAGTCATAGCCAAGGCTTGTGCTGTTTTAATGTACGCTACATCAGGTACAGAGATTTCATATTCTGCACTGTGTAGTACACCACTGATACAGCCAACCCAAGGATGGATAACCGGCATCAAGTGAGATACGTCCCCCATGTCAGTACTAGCCGTAATATGCGGACCTTGGTATACATTGGATTCACCAAAAATAGGATTGGAATTTTTACGTAATAGAGCATTCATACGTTCATCATTACGCATCGGTAAATAACCTGGTAGGTCCTTGATAACACATGTGGCCCCTACTGCATCACCACCTGCCTTTAGGGCACGATTTACACGATGATTGCCATCTACAATAGCTTCAATATTAGAGGCGCGCACGTAACTTTCAACTTGAACATAATCAGGCACACAGTTTACCAATGTACCGCCTTGATTAATGATTGGGTGGAATCTGAAATAATCGCTTTCTTTGAAAGTTTCACGAATAGAGTTAACCCCCATTACACCCATCAAAGCAGCATTAAGAGCATTGATGCCTTCATGGGGTGCTTGAGCGGCATGAGCTACCTTACCGTGATATTCAATCAGTTTAGATACGAAACCATTGGAGGTACTACCAAGCCCCATTTCACCAGCTGGAGTTTTGGCAGTCTCTACATGCATTTGCATGGCCATATCGATATCGTCAAAAGCACCTTCATAGATAAGCTGTTGCTTGCCACCCATATATTTCAGTTTTCCTTGTTCACGCAATTTATTGCGGTAATCAATTTCAATCATTTCCTCTGCAGGAACAGCAAATAATACGACATCACCAGCTAGCTCATCCATCACCCCTTGTAAACCCATAGCTACGGCAAACATATTGGTAATTTGTACATTATGACCACAGCAATGGGCGGCGCCTGTTAAATCATCGGCACGAGGATGGCGAGGACAGAGAATGGCATCTAATTCCCCCACCATGGCAACCGTATATTTACTATCTCGGCCTTTCATTCTACCTTTTACACCTGTCAATGCATGGCCAGTAGTATAAGAAATGCCAAGTTCATCAAACATAGCTTGAACCTTTTTAGAGGTTTTTACCTCTTTAAAACCCAATTCTGGTTCAGCCATAATAGATTCAGCCAATTCTCGTAAACGCGGTTGTGCATCAACAATAGCTTTACAAACACGTTGTTTTACTTCTTCCTTTGTCATACGGCTCATAATATCTCCTTTATAAAATCGACCGTATAAAATACGGTCGATCATGGAATCCTAATGTATAGATATCTTCTGAAATATAAATATATAATTATATCTTAACATAATTTAGACATCTAACATTATGATTTAGTATTAGATTAAACCTTCTAAATGAAGTACTACTTGTGCTAATGCTGTTGCACAGATGAAAGTACCTGCTGTTACAGCTAGTGCCACAGGAATAATACGCCAAGATAATCGACGGAATGCACCAAGGTCTTTCCCTAATGATAAACCTGCATAAGCAAGTACAGGTGTTGTGGTAGCAAGGAACGTAACTTGGCTAGTTTTAGCAATAATCCATTCTTGGCCAGGCATACCTGGTAAGGATGCAATAACACCAACTAAAGATACCCAGAATACCATAGGTAATTTATTAGCATATGGCAAGTTAGAGATCAATGCACCAATTGTAGCAAGAACTGCCAAGATAGCTACGCCAACTAAACTATCGCTAAATAGATGTTTACCATCCATTACATTACCTACTGCAGTGATGATAGCAGCGATACAAATAACGATGACAAATTGTGTTAATTTTTCGCTTTTACTCATGACTTGCTACCTCCTCTGCTAAATCTTGTTCACGGGTACGACCTGTAAAGAAGTTGTATGTTTTTTCCATAACTGGTAAAGAAACAAATAGACCAAAGTATACACCTAGAACGGTAGTCAACAAATTTGCAGCCCCTGCAAGAGCCATAATTTGTTGTTCATAATCTGGATATACCGCAATGATTGGAGCTGTAGCTGCCGCCATCATACTAGCACTACCTACGCCAGCGCCCATAGCTAATGCCAATGGATGGAACCAACCAGATTGTGCCAACATCCCCGCCAATACAGAGGACCACATAGCACCGATAAGAACGCCACAGATGTACATGCCCATAACACCACGGCCCTCAGGAGAGCTAAAGCCAAATTTGTCGATAATAATCGCTACGTTCGGCTCACGGTCTACAGAGTAACATGCACCTACTGCTTCGCGACGCATACCTACCAATAAAGCTACAGGTAAACCGAATACAATAGTACCAAAGAAATGACCTAATTCTTGTAATAACAATGCCCAGCCAGCACTTGTAAGAATACCAAGATTTGGACCAATACCAAGTCCTACTTTTACCATCAAGATCATAACGGCAATACCGATATAATCGGCAGATTTTTCCATCTGTTTAATCGTAAGAATTTTAAACTTAGGAATAGAAATTAATAAACCTAGAATCAATGTGTACAATAATGGCAATAATACAACAGGACCTAGTTTTTTTATGCCTATAAATTCAGCGACTACAGTTAGTACGAGCGCTAGAAAATGTATTTTGAGATTTCCCAAAAGCTGCATAATGACCTCCTATAAAAACATATAATATAACATTGTTATATTATAAATAATTGTTATTAAAAGTGTCAACTACAGATGCACATATGTCTATTAGTATTATATTTTTTCATATGTAACCATAGATACAGAAAAAGCACCAATACTATGATTGATGCTTTTCACATTAAATTATGGAATTTAAAAACTTAACGCTTTGCAATGGTTTACCAATTTCTTGCTCACAGTATGCAAATAATAGCCTTTCAAGTTCCTTCCAAATTGTTTTGGGAAATTCTAAAGGCGTATCTTCACCCCACTGGTAAGCTAGAATCTGAGGTAATGTGGCTTTCACAGAACGAGAAATGCTAAGATTTGTAGTTTCCCGCACCTGCATCCAGAATGGCTCAATTCCGTCTTGATGGGTAAAAGCATTAGCACTAGGCACAACCCCTGCGAGAGATAATAGTTGCCATCCAAGCATTATCGTTCCCAATTGTACATTGCGGCGCCGAATTTGTTTGGAATAGTTTACAACAGTATCAAAGACCTTGCGATCTACGTCATACATGGCAAATAACTCTTGAATGAGCTCACTCGCTACCGCTGCATAAGCAATATTATCGAGGTTTACATCTAAGGATTCCACCACATAGGAGCCATCAATTTGCGTAACATTTACATATTCTCCATCGGGTACAACTGTAATATACATGGCACTAAATGGACGTAAATAGGAGCTGTTACGCATCGTCATCATTCGCTTATGTGGAATCGATGCTTTAATAAGCCCCAAGCTAGGCGTAATAAACGTAAATACGGAATACAACTTATACTTTTTTCGACTTATGACGATGGCTGGCGTATTAAAACCACCATTAAGCTTCTTCATTTTCTTCTTCCGTTGGTTCCTCTACTGGTATAGGTGTTACTTTAATGCGAGAGATACGATATCCTTGCATTTGAGTAACTTCAAAGGTGTAACCATGAGCATCCACCGTATCACCTACGATTGGTGTACGTTCTAATAAACCAAAGACATAGCCACCGATCGTATCAGAATCAGAATTATCAATTTCAATATTCATAATTTCTTCTACTTCGTCTACGAGGACCTTGCCATCAAACTCGAAGGAACCATCTGCATAGGACATCGTAGCTGGTAAATGCGGCTCATGCTCGTCTTGTATATCTCCAACTAGCTCTTCTATAATATCTTCTAAGCCTACGAGACCAACCATGCCACCATATTCATCTACTACTACAGCTAGATATATACGGCGCGTTCTCATATATTGCAACAAGGTAGATAATTTCATTACCTCTGGAACAGTAAGAATGTCTCGTTTAATATTGCGCAAATCCTTACGGGCTTGATTAGGGCGTTCCATTAAATCTTTAATGTGAACGAGGCCAATAATGTGGTCCTTATCCTCTACACAGAGTGGATAACGTGTATGTACTTTAGAGCGGATAACCTTCATCGCTTCATCGTAACCATCTTCTACGAATACGCAGTCTACGTCTTGACGAGGCACCATAACCTCTTTCGCCATGCGATCTACGAAGTTAAAGACATTATCGATTAACTCAGACTCTACTTGGTCCAATTGCCCTTCCTCGTGGCTTCGAGAAATCATCATGCGAATTTCTTCTTCTGAGTACACAAGGTCAAGCTCTGTTAAATATTTTGTTTTGTAAAAGCCTAAAATAACATTGGAGATTTTACTAGCAATCCAAATAAATGGATACACCAATTTACCTGCAGCCACGACGATACGGCTATAGGTATTTACGTATTTTGTAGGGAAGGATAAGCCCAATGCTTTAGGTACAATTTCACCGAAAATTAGGACGATTAAACTAATTAATAGTAATAGAATAATATCTAGTACCAAATGCATCCAAGTACTATGAATATTAAGAACCGCCACTATACGATCAACAATATTATCAAATACAAAAGTACCTGTGCCTGCAAGGGCCAAAATAAAGAATAGAATCAAAAACTGTGTAGTATTTAAAAAATACTCAGGATTTTGATAAAGCTTTAATAAAAATTCTCTATCCTTCTCCAAGAGGATGTCCATATCCTCTACATGTTCTTTACGAAGGCGTGCAAAGGAGAACTTTGCAACCACAAAAAAGTTAATTAAAAAAATACATAACAGACCAAACCCTATGGGTAACAGGCCATCTACACTATCCATCTTTATTCCTTTCATATGAATATGGAAACACTTATTTCTTTTTATTATATCAAATTATTTTCTATAACCAAGTTCAGATAACATACCAGATTTATTTCGCCAATCTTTTTTTACTTTAACCCAAAGGTCCAAGTACACCTTTGTAGCTAATAGCTTTTGAATGTCTGCGCGCGCTTCAGCGCCAAGTTGTTTTAACAAAGCACCTTTTTTACCGATGATAATTCCCTTTTGAGAGTCTCTTTCACAGTAGATTGTAGCGCGGATATAGGTAGTACCGTCATCACGTGTTTTCATTTCATCTACGTCTACAGCGATAGCATGAGGAATCTCATCTCGTGTAGCTAACAAGATTTTTTCACGAACGATATCGGAAATAATAAGGCGTTCCGGTTGATCCGTAATCATATCCTCTGGGAAATATTGTGGACCTTCCGGCAATGTTTCTTCTAGAACCTTAAGAATTTCAGATAAGTTCTCTTTATCTTTTGCAGAAATAGGAATGACCCCTGCAAAAGGATATGCATCTTGATAAGAAACGATTGCTTCTAAAAGTTCTTCTTTTTTGAGTGTATCAATTTTGTTAACTACCAAAAATACAGGAACCTTTACACGTTTCAATTGTTCAATAATAAAATTATCCCCAGGGCCACGTTTTTCATTGCCTGCTACGACAAATAAAACAGCTTCCGTTTCTTTTAAGGACTCAATAGCAGCATCTACCATGAATTCGCCTAACTTGTGCTTAGGTTTATGCACACCAGGTGTATCCATAAATACGATTTGTTTGGATTCATCCGTATATACGCAGATGATACGGTTACGCGTTGTTTGAGCCTTATCGGATACGATAGCAATCTTATCGCCAATAAGAGCGTTGATTAAAGTAGATTTACCCACATTAGGGCGTCCTACAACGGCAACAAAGCCTGATTTAAAATGTTCGTTCTTATTCATTATATGGTGCATCCTCCCGCACATAACCCAGATTACCTAGGATAAATTCTTCCTCTATGCGCATCTCTTTTTTATCTTCGTCGTTCATATGGTCATAGCCTAAAATATGTAAGCAACTGTGAGTCGTTAAATATGCTAATTCCCGTTCAAAACTATGTCCATATTCAATAGCTTGTTCACGAGTACGCTCTAAAGAAATAATCATATCACCAAGTAAGTGATGTTCCTCTTCACTACCTTCGTAATCATCCCCTTCATTGAGGGCAAAGGACAATACATCCGTTGGTCTATCGATGCCTCGATATTCCTTATTAAGTTTGTGAATCTTAGCATTATCACAGAGTAAAATACTCATTTCATCTTCTTCAAGACCATATACGCGACTCACTTCATCACAGACCTTGCGTATAACAGCCTCAATATTCGAATCCTCTTGAATTCCTTCATCATAGCTAATGTTTATATACATGCTTATCCTTTCGCTACACTCTCTTTAGATGCTGCGTTAGTTTCCGCAGTCTCACCAGCTAACTTACGTTCATGATACTGATCGTAAGCTTTTACAATACGGCCTACTAAATCGTGACGAACAACGTCTTGATCACTAAAGTAAACCATATTAATACCAGGCACATGACGCAATACCTTTTCAGCCTCTCCGAGACCAGATACGACACGTGGAGGCAAGTCGATTTGTGTCTTATCACCATTGACTACCATTTTAGAGTTGTTACCCAAACGGGTTAAGAACATCTTCATCTGTTCTGCCGTCGTATTTTGAGCCTCATCGAGAATGACAAAGGCATTTTCTAAGGTACGACCACGCATGTACGCTAGTGGTGCTACCTCGATAGTACCGCGCTCCATAAAGCGTTGCACTTGCTCGATACCAAACATTTCGTGTAATGCATCATAAAGAGGTCTCAAATATGGGTCTACTTTGTCTTGTAATTCACCAGGTAAGAAGCCTAAACGTTCACCAGCCTCTACGGCAGGGCGTGTCAAAATAATTTTATCTACATTGCGGTTTTTTAAATAGAATGCAGCTAAAGCTACTGCTAGGAATGTTTTACCTGTACCAGCAGGACCAATACCAAAAGTAATAGTATTTTTTCGGATACTATCTACATAGTATTTTTGACCTTCAGTTTTAGGCGTAATATTTTTACCGCGCATATTAACGGATAAAGTATCCTCAAACATAGTATGAACAGCATCAGCCTTACCATTAGCGACAAGTTTAGCCGCAATGCGCACCTGAGACTCAGTAATCGTACTGCCTTCACGATAGAGAAATACTAATTCTTCAAGAGTACGATAGAGGGCATTGACTTGGTCTTCATCCCCCTTGATAACTACCGTATCACCTCGAGCTACTACATCGGCAGAAATTACCTCAAGCATCATATGTAAATATCGATTATGTTGACCTAGTATGGATTGTGCTAGGTCATATGTAGGAAATGTAAATACTTGTTCGCTCATACAACCTCCTAATCTATAAATTTACGAACTGCTTTACCATTTAGGTAATCACAGAGATCACCTTGATGAGCATCTAGTTCGTCTAGTTTATCATCAATTAAATCTTGTACGCGCCACCAACCCATGGACCAGTTTGTAAAAAGCGTATTATCTTCAGGCGCTCTCCCTACAAGACGCTGTAAAACAATGTCAGGGTGTAAATGACGTACAAAATTAACAACCCGGTCAGCATATTCTTCAGCACTGATTAAGGTGAACTGACCTTCTTGATACCACTTGGCCATCAATGTATTTTTTACAATATACAAAGCATGCAGTTTCACTTGATCAACACCGAGTGCAGATAAAATACGAGCCCCTTCGATTGTATCCTTCATTGTATCCCATGGTAAATTAACTATCATATGAGTAGTTATGTTAAATCCATATCGCTTAATCCGTAATACGGCATCAATAAACTGGGCTAAATCATGACCGCGATTAATTTTTTCTAACGTCTCATAGTTAACCGTTTGAAGACCTAACTCAATATAGATATCCTTTTGAAATCGCTTTCTAATATCCGCCAATATTTCTAAGTATTCATCGGCAATACAATCGGGTCTTGTTGCAATAGCAATGCCCACGGCTTCATCGATACAACCTTGTTCAATATAGCTTTTAAAATCATCAAGATTCAAGTAGGTATTACTAAAGTTTTGGTAATAAGGGATGAACTTCTTTGCTTTATATTTAGGGCCTATGTGAGCAATATTTTCCTCTAATTGCATGCGCACCGTCATCCAGGCAGGACGATTTTCGTAGCCCGCGCCAATTTCACCACAAAAGGTACAGCCTCCAACACCAGCCGAACCATCTCTGTTAGGACAGGTCAAGGGTAGTGCTACAGGTAATTTATAAACCTTTTCCCCATATGTTTCTTTATAATATTTAGATACCATGCGGTATCGTTTTGGTCTCGTTGTATCGGTCATAACACTCCTATTAAACTAACCAATCATCGCTTATTATGTAATATTTCAACTATCATAAATTCTCTAATCTTTTGATTATAAAAAATTAGATAAACTATTTTTATATTACTAACAAGCCTCTATTTCAGGACGTATAAAAGGTTTTACCTCTTTATTTACGTCGATTACAACTGTAAAAGGTACATTTGGTACATTCTCTATACCTAATACTTTAGCCGTGTCCTTAGACATAGGCATTTCTACATATTGTTGACGAATTTTGCGCCACTCTTTAAATGTATAATTAGGAATATACTGAGATGCAATTTTTTCATTGCGCCAGAATGCTTCCCCTTCTTGTAAAAGTTCTTTTGTCTGCTTCGGTAAACCAACAGCTTCACTGCGAACCTTACCGCGATAGCTAACGAGTGTATCATATTGTAATAATTCGGCAGCCACTGTATCGCCTTTAGCTAAGAAGAAATTGTACAAAAACTCAATTTGATCAATATCTTTTAAATTAATCTTATGATTACCCGCATCGAGCCAAGCCTGTGTCATGTCACAAAAATAGGAAAAGGCATCTTTTTTTGTCTCCACTTTAGAAGGATCATACTTTTTCATAGGTGGTACATGATTAGTTTCTGTATCTTCCCCAGTTATAGATGTATCAGTATGTTCTTTTATAAGCTTACTACCAATATAGCCAAACACAGTTCTAAATCGTTCACTATTATAAAAGCGTTCAAAGACATCTTCAAAGTGTTTTAAGAAACGTATATCTCTATAAGGGAGCACGTGAGTACTTAATACCTCATATGGCGCTAAGGGATCACTAATGTATTGATACTCCTCCATACGGCGTACACCAGAACCTTTTAACAGTTTTAAAAATCCAATTTGTAACGCATGTGGCTGTAAACTAAAAAGATCATTAAAGGATAATCCAAACCGCTGTTTATTCTCGTAAGGCAGGCCTACAATTAAATCCATGTGCACATGAGTTCGGCCTGCTTCAATAATAGGGCGAATAGCCTTTTGAATATACGGCCAATCATTATATCGATTAATAGCATCCAAGGTTTTCTTATGTGTACTTTGAACCCCTACCTCAATTTGAATACGGCTTGGTGGTGTTTCACAGAGAATATTTGTTTCCCATTCCGTCATTAGCTCTGGTTCCATTTCTAGATGGAAATTCGTCTCTGTATCAGCATCGCGCATAAATTCCATCAATGGACGATGATGCTTCGGTGCACAGTTAAAGGTTCTATCAACAAATTTAACTTGTTTTACCTGATGATCGATAAACCACTGTAGTTCTTTGAGTGTTCTTTCTTGCGGGAAAAAGCGAACTGTATTTTTATTGCCAGATAAACAGTACTGACAAGAGAATGGGCACCCTCGAGAGGATTCATAGTAGATGATTTTATGTTCTAAATCTATCATATCCTCTTCTACATATGGGAATGGTATAGTACTCAGATCTTTTACCTCTACCATATCAGTAGAGCCCAGGAGTCGGCCAGAAATGTGGCGACCACGTACGCCAGGAATCTGCTCTTCTAAGCCATCCTTGCCAGCGATTAGTGCACTAATAAGTTGATAAAAAGCTTCTTCCCCCTCACCTTGTACGACATAGTCCACAGCAGCACAACGATTTAAGATTTCATCGGCTGTGAAAGACACCTCAGGCCCACCTAAAATAATTTTAATATCTGGTCGCACAGCTTTCACCATGTCTACTATATGTAAAGTCATCTCAATATTCCAGATATAGCAAGCAAAGCCCAGTACATCTATATTTCGCTCTGTAATATCGCCAAGAATATGTAAAACAGGCATATTAATAGTATATTCTACTATATCGTATGCCTGTCCGTGAGCCTGCCCATACGCTTTAAGATAACGTAAAGCCAGAGAAGAATGTATAAATTTTGAGTTTAATGTGGATAAAACTACGTTCATAGGTCCCCTTTAAATCATCGAATGGCTCAGCCACCGTCTAGTCATAATATATGTATTATACCATTAAAAGAGACTAAATATAATAGAAATAATAGCACCCACTAAAATAACAACAGTTGCGACAGTGAGAATGATGCTGCCAAAGAATACAACAGCAGCCAAAATAATCCCTAAAACAATGAACAATATAATTCGACTAAGCCAGCTTGTACTATTAAAGCTATACACCTTAACTTTCGGTTCATATTGATTGTTTTCATCGTAATATTGTTGCTCGTCATTGATATTGGTTGGCGTTGAATTTACATGGACGGAATCGCCTACCTCTTCAATAGTTACACCATCAAATTCTCGTCTCTCATCATCGGATAATACGCGTGTATTAGGTTCACCAGAATAGGTACTGCGACTATAAGTATCATCTGATTGACTATTTCTATATGTATTTTGATTATTGTTTATATTGTGTTGATCATTCATATGTATTTCCTTTATATGAACAAATACTAATTGATTTTATACAATTTATTATACCATATTTTACCATCATAATGGCAAATAGAAATCCCTTCAAATATAAACTCATATATCTGAAGGGATTGTATTTTTATATATTGATTAATATTAATATATGCTTACACGTAGATTAGTCATTTAAGAATTTTTTAAGTAATTCATTTACCATACCAGGATTAGCTCGGCCTTTGGATTCCTTCATAACTTGACCAACTAAGAAGCCTATAGCCTTACCATTACCACTCTTGAAGTCTGCCACTGGTTGTGGGTTATTAGCAATAACTTGCTTAACTATTTCTTCAATGGCACCAGTATCTGTAATTTGAACTAAACCTTCCTCTTTTACAATAGTATCAGCATCCTTGCCGGATTCCCACATGGATACGATAACTTTTTTCGCGATTTTACCGGAAATTGTACCTTTGTCGATTAGGGCAATCATACCAGCCAAGTTTTCAGGACTTACCTTGGATTCAGCAAATGTTAAACCGCTTTCATTAATCATCTTGGACAAGTCACCAAGCATCCAGTTGGCCACAGTTTTAGGATCTGCACCTGCTTTTACAGTAGCATCTAAGAAGTCCGCTGTTTTACGGGATACAGTAAGAATAGTTGCATCTTCACGAGACAAGCCATATTCAGATACAAAACGTTCAATCTTAGCATCTTGTAATTCTGGCAGTGCACGACGTACTTCTTCGATTTTTTCATCTGTAATTACGATTGGTACCAAATCTGGTTCTGGGAAGTAACGGTAATCGTTTTCTTCGTCTTTTTTACGCATCCCAAGCGTGATACCTTGTGCATCATCCCAAGTACGTGTTTCTTGATCTACTTTGCCGCCAGCTTCGATTAACTTAGCTTGACGCAACGCTTCATATTCAACAACTTTTTGAATTGCAGTTAAAGAGTTAACATTTTTAGTTTCTGTACGTGTACCAAATTCTGTAGTGCCACGTAAACGTACGGATACGTTACAGTCACCACGCAAAGAACCTTCTTCCATACGACCGTCAGATACTTCTAAATATTGTAAAATAGAACGTAATTTTTCAACGTATGCTCTCGCTTCTGCACCGGAACGAATATCTGGTTCAGATACGATTTCAAGAAGAGGTACACCCGTACGATTGTAGTCAACATTAGAAGATTTGGAGTCGGAAATAGTGTTGCCACTATGGACGAGTTTGCCTGCATCTTCTTCCATATGAATACGGGTAATACCAATGCGTTTAGTTTCACCATTAACCTCAATATCTAAATGACCATTTAGGCAAATTGGCAAATCATATTGAGATGTTTGATAGTTTTTAGGCAAATCAGGATAATAGTAGTTTTTACGGTCAAATTTGTTAAAGTTAAGGATTTCACAATTCAATGCTAAACCTACTTTAATAGCAAATTCTACTACTTGTTTATTTAACACAGGCATTGCACCAGGTAAGCCAAGGCACACTGGGCAAACATGTGTATTTTGATCACCGCCGAATTCAGTGGTACAACCACAGAAGATTTTAGACTTAGTCTTAAGCTCTGTATGAACCTCTAAACCAACGACTGTTTCGTATTTACTACTCATAGAGAAACCTCCCCAGTTGGTGCTACTAATTGACAGTCTGGACGTGCTTGTTCAAATGTGAAAGCGGCACGTAACAATGTTTCTTCACCCATAGCAGGGCCAAGCAATTGTAAGCCGATTGGCAAATTACTGCTGCTCATACCTGCTGGAATGCTAATACCTGGAATACCTGCAAGGTTTGCTGGTACTGTACAGATATCTTCTAAGTACATTGCCAATGGATCATTTGCTTTTTCACCAAATTTATAAGACGTATTAGGTGCAGTTGGTGTTAAGATCAAATCCACTTTGGAGAATGCTTCATCAAATTCATTTTTAATGAGGCGGCGAACTTTTAATGCTTTCAAATAGTAAGCATCGTAGTAACCAGCACTCAATACATATGTACCTAACAAAATACGACGTTGTACTTCTGGACCAAATCCTTCTGTACGAGTTTTAGTAGACATTTCTACTAAATTATCCGCCGGTACGCGCATACCATAGCTTACACCGTCATAACGAGCCAAGTTAGAGCTTGCCTCTGCTAATGCGATGATATAATACGCAGATAATGCATATTTAGAGTTAGGCAAGGAAACCTCAACGATTTCAGCACCTAATTTTTTATATGTTTCGATAGCCTCTTCTATAGCTTTGCGAACTTCACTATTGAGACCTTCGCCAAAGAATTCTTTTGGCACACCGATTTTAAGATTTTGTACATCATTTACAAGAGCTGTAGTGTAATCTACGCGAGCCCCTGGAATCGATGTGGAATCCTTTGCATCGTAACCAGAAATAGCATTCAATACCAATGCAGCATCCGTTACATCCCGTGTAACAGGTCCGATTTGATCTAAAGAAGATGCAAAAGCAATAAGGCCGTAACGGGATACATTACCATAGGTTGGTTTCAATCCAACTACACCGCAGAAAGAGGCTGGTTGACGAATGGATCCACCTGTATCAGAACCGAGAGCCCAAATTGCAGAACCACTGGAAACAGCAGCTGCACTACCACCAGAAGAACCACCCGGTACACAGTCAATATTCCATGGATTAGTCGTTTTTGCTAATGCAGAATTCTCTGTAGAACCGCCCATAGCAAATTCATCCATATTAAGTTTACCAAGGCTAATATAATGATTGTCTTGTAATCGCTCGATAACAGACGCATTATATGGAGGCACAAAGTTTTCTAACATTTTAGACGCACAAGTTGCGGGTTCGTCTTTGATACAAATATTATCTTTAATTGCACCAGGAATACCAGCTAGTGGAGAAATCGCTTCACCTTTAGCAATTGCTTCATCTACAACCTTAGCTATAGTTAAAGCACGGTCATGAGAATCGGACAAGTACGCATGCACAGTCGGTTCCACTTTAGCTTTATGAGCAATAACAGCATTCGTCAATTCAACGGCACTAATTTCTTTATTCACAAGTTTTTTATGTAATTCATGAATTGTCGGCACAGCAAAATCTCCTATTCTTGTACAACACGAGGCACTTTAAAGTACCCATCTTCTGCTTCTGGAGCATTGGATAAAGCTAACTCATGATCAAGGGATGGTTTCTTTTCATCCTCTCTAAATACATTGTGTAAAGGTACAGCATGAGCCATTGGTTCAACACCATCTAGTTCTAATGCATCTAGTTCAGCAACATAGGTCAAGATGTCGGACAACTCTTTTTCTACATGTGCCATATGTTCTTCTTTAACTTCCAAACGTGAAAGCAAGGCGATTTTTTTTATTTCCTCTTGGCTGATTTTCATCGGAACACATCCTTTCATAATTACTTATTATAAAGCATAGATGTATTATTTTCAAAGGAATTACTATACCTGTACAGCGACTTTACGTAGGACGGAGCAAGCAGGTATAGTAATTCCTTTTTTACTAATTAATGCTAATAAAACGGGGCCCATAAAAAATTAAATATCTTTTCCAAGTTCTTTTAATAGCTCTACGAACTCTTCTTCGTTTATCACACGAATACCCAATTCATTTGCTTTAGTGAGTTTACTACCACTATCTTCACCAGCTATAACAAGTGTTGTCTTCTTAGAAACGGAACCAGTAACCTTAGCCCCATGAGCTTCAAGGATTTTACCCGCTTCAGTGCGTCCCATCACCTCAAGCTTGCCTGTGAGAACGACGATTTCGCCTTCCAATTGATTGCCTGCAGCTTCTACTACATCTACAGTCATCTTAAGACCTGCTTGAGTTAAGCCTTCAATAATTGCCACATGTGCTGGATCTTGACGATATTCAATAATGCTATCTGCCATTGTGGGACCGATTTCTTCAACTGCAACTAGCTCATCCTTAGTAATAGTCATGAACCGTTCCATAGATTTGACCACATTAGCTATAGTGGTAGCAGCCTTAGAGCCAATTAAACGGATTCCTAAACCATATAAGACTCGATCCAAACCGCGTGATTTAGAATCATCAATAGCCTTCACCAAATTTTCTGCAGATTTTTTACCCATACGCTCCATTGTAACAAGTTGATTCACAGTTAAGTGATATAAATCAACCACATTTGTAATTAACTTGTTATTAATCAAATTTTCTACAATACTAGGACCAAGGCCATCAATATTCATAGCGTCACGAGAGGCAAAGTGAATAATTTGTTCCTTTTCAATGGCAGGACAATGTTTATTCGTACATCGAACTGCCGCTTCTCCTTCACGACGAACTGCAGGAGATTCACATACAGGACATGTATTAGGAATTGTAAAAGGAATTTCAGAACCATTTCGCTTTTCAGGAACAACACGGATAACCTCCGGAATGATTTCCGCCGCCTTGTGAATGATAACGTGGTCCCCAATACGAATATCCTTTTCATCGATAAAATCTTGGTTGTGTAATGTGACTCGGCTTACGTTCGTACCAGATACAAATACGGATTCAAGCTCACCAGTAGGAGTTAGAACCCCTGTGCGACCTACATTAATGGTAATATCTTTAAGGATTGTTTCCACTTCTTCAGGTGGATACTTGTACGCAGTGGCCCATTTAGGATCCTTTGCAGTGCTACCAAGAACCTCTTGATCATCAAAGCTATTTACCTTAATAACCATTCCATCTGTATCATATGGAAGTTCATGGCGCTTATCCCCCCAATAATTAATGGCTTCAATTACTTCATCAATTGTTTTACATACACGATAATGAGGATTTACAGAGAACTTAAAGTTCTCTAAGCTCTTAAGCAATTCCTCTTGGCTATGAATATTGGCTCCCACTTCAGAACCTATAGCATATGCGAAAAATGCTAAATTCCGGTTAGCAGTAATAGCTGGGTCTTGTTGGCGTAAGGAACCTGCTGCAGCATTTCGGGGATTTACAAAGGTTGGGAGACCTTCTTCATCACGTTCTTCATTAATACGTTTAAATTCACTATGAGGCATATATGCTTCACCGCGAACTTCAATAAACTCAGGTGCATTATCTAAAAATAATGGAATAGATTTAATGGTACGTACATTAGCTGTTACATCTTCGCCAACGCGACCATCACCACGCGTAACAGCACGGACAAACATACCATTTTCATAATGTAAATTAACCGCTAAGCCATCGATTTTAAGTTCTACCACATACGCAGAAGGCTTATGGCCAAGTTCCTTTTCTACACGATTTCCAAATGCTCGTACTTCATCAGCATTAAATACATTACTAAGGCTTAACATAGGACGTCCATGAACGACCTTTTCAAAGGAGCCTTCCACCTTCATACCAACCCGTTGTGTTGGAGAAGATGGCACAATATATTCAGGATGAGCTGTTTCTAACTCCACAAGCTCACGATATTTTTTATCATATTCAAAGTCGCTCATAGTAGGAGCATCCTTTACGTAGTATAAGTACTGCGCATGAGTGAGTTCCTGTTGCAACTCTTTAATTCTATCTTTCGGATCCATTTTATATCCTTTTTTACAGAAATATAGTTATTTAAATAATTGTATATGTTCCCCATTTAACCATATACATAATTAGGATAATCATCCCTTTTTAACTGGTGCAAATTTTGCCATTACAACGCGCACACCTTGTGTAGGAAACTCAATGGTCAATTTCATACCAGCACCTTCACCAGTTACGTTGATTACTTTGCCATTCCCCCATTTACTATGAATCGCCGTATCGCCCACCTTCCAGTCAGCAATTACTTCATTGCGTACGATTGGCTTCGTCACGGGGCGGCTAGTAACACTCATATGTTGAGGTACATGACGTTTAATATCATCAGGCACTTTACGCTTAGCACGTAAGCCATCTACTAATTCTTCGGGAATTTCATCGATAAATCGAGATGGTAAATAACTACTAGTACGGCCAAATACTGTTCTAGTAGTGGCATTAGAAATATATAATTCCTTTTCAGCACGCGTAATACCTACATAAGCAAGACGACGTTCCTCTTCAATTTCTTCAGGGTTCATCAAGGTACGACTATGAGGGAATAAACCTTCTTCCAAACCACATAAGAATACGATAGGAAATTCCAAACCCTTTGCAGCATGTAATGTCATCAATGTCACTTTAGCCTCTTCTTGTTCGAAGGAGTCTACATCGTTAACAAGTGCTACTTGCTCTAAAAAGTCCTCTACAGTACCAGATGGATTTGTATCTTGGAAGTCTTTTGCCACAGATAAAAGCTCACCAATATTCTCAGCACGAGCTTGATCTTGTGGGTCTGTACTCTCTTCTAATTGAGCCAAATAACCTGTTCTATCTAGAATAGATTCTAAGATATCGAGTACAGTTTTATCTTCCATTTCAGAAACAAGAGTAAAGATGAGAATACCGAATTCTTCTAACTTTTCTTTAGTTTTTCCCTTGATAGAATCAATTAAGTGTAACTGCGTAAGCGTCATAAACAAAGACGTTCCTTTTTCACGAGCATAGTCTTGTAGTTTAGCAACTGTAGTGGCCCCAATACTCCGTTTTGGCACATTAATGATGCGCAATAAGCTCAAATCATCAAAGGGATTGTATAATACGCGTAAATAAGCTAAAACGTCTTTGATTTCTTTACGATCATAAAACTTTGTGCCCCCTACCATCGTATAGGGTAAGGCTCGCTTAATAAGTGCTTCTTCAAGGACACGAGACTGGGCATTTGTACGATATAAAATGGCCATATCCCCATATGGAACATCGTGAATATCATGTTTTTTAGCGATTGTGTCACCGATAAAAGCTGCTTCCTCATGTTCGGATTGAGCCGTAAAATGCTGAATTTTTGCGCCTTCTATTTTATCGGTCCAAAGATTTTTCTCTGGGCGACCTTCATTATTATCGATAACAGCATTGGCTGCATCGAGAATAATCTTAGTAGAACGATAGTTTTGCTCTAATTTAATAGATGTACAATTAGGATAGTCCTTTTCAAAATCTAAGATATTTTGAATATCAGCGCCACGCCAAGCATAAATACTTTGATCAGCATCACCCACGACGGCGATATTCTTCCAATGTGAAGCTAATAATTTCGCCAATAAATATTGTGCATGGTTTGTATCTTGATACTCGTCAATCATGACATAACGGAAACGATGACTATATTTATCAAGAACAGTTGCATTAGACTGTAATAATTTAACGGCTACTAATAATAGATCATCAAAATCTAATGCATTATTCTTGCGCAACTCCCGCTCATAATACTCATAAACATCAGCTACCTTTTGTTGGTAAAAGTCTCGTGCTTGTTTTCTAAAATCAGAAGCAAAAAGTAATTTATTCTTAGCATCTGATATAGCAGCAATCATAGCCCCTACAGGATAGTATTTATCATCCAAATTTAACGCTTTCAATGCGGCCTTAATAACAGCTTGAGAGTCAGATGTGTCATAGATAGTAAAATTGCTGTTATACCCTAAGAAACTATCTATTTCAAAACGTAAAAACTTAGCACAAAAGCTGTGGAATGTACTGAGCCAAATACGATTTGCCACATCGCCTACAAGACCTTCTACACGGCTTTTCATTTCTTTCGCCGCTTTATTGGTGAAAGTAATCGCCAAGATTTCATAAGGATTAACACCTTGTGCCAATAAATGTGCAATACGAACTGTTAAGACCTTTGTTTTACCAGATCCAGCACCGGCTAAAATCAATAAAGGGCCTTCCGTATGCTGGACAGCTTGTTGTTGTTCTTTATTTAAACCTGTTAATAATGAATTCATCGGAATACACCTATTGCCCTTACATATGCAATACAAACTCCAAATATACATAAATAATCTTTAATAAGCTGTGAAACAAGTATGTATAGTTAAAAGCTAAATTATTATATAAATAAACACATCTATAATAGCAATTACAATATACATGCAATATACTTGAAGCCCTATAAATAGAGAAGAAGAACGTTGCGAGCAACGTTCTTTTTTAGTTTGTATACTATTTCATAGCACCAAGAATTGGTGGTACAATTTGTTTTTTACGAGACATAGTATTAGGTAAGAATACACCATTATCTTTTATTTCTTTTTCAAATGCTTTAGTAACTACAGCCTCTACATCGCCACTAAACAACAATGTAGTACTTTCATCGAGAATATTTGTAATCATGATGTAAGATGCATCATAGTTATTGGCATTGCGAAGCGCTTCTAAGGCTTGTACTAGTTCACCTTGTTTAGCCAATACATCAGTTGTATCCATAACAGAAATTTGACCGATAGAAATAGTCTTACCTGCTTCAGAGAATTCTTTCATGTCTGTACGAACGATATCATCATTAGTTAAATCAGAAATATCTGCTCCCGCTTTCAACATATCTAGCCCATAGGACTCAATATCTACGCCAGCGATTTCAGCTAATTTATGAGCCATTTCTTTATCTGTTTCTGTACATGTTGGAGAACGGAATAACACAGTATCAGAAATGATAGCAGATAACATCAAGCCTGCAACGCCTTTAGGAATTTCTTGATTATTCTCCATGTACAACTTAGTAATGATTGTATTAGAACAACCTACAGGTTCTAAACGCATGAATACAGGTCCATCAGTTTCGAAGTCACCAATGCGGTGATGATCGACAACACCACACATATTCATGGATTTATAACCATCAATTATTTGTTTGGATTCGTTATGGTCTGTTAAATACAAATTACCGCCTTCTGGAGCAAACTCTTCCCAATTTTTAACAACTTGAGGGTGAGCAAAGCCAAAATGGTTCAAAATATATGTTGTTTCTTTGTTAGCTTCACCTGCACAGACTGGAGTTGCTGGTTTCCCCATTTGTGTTAGTAAGTTAGCAAAGGAAATAGCAGAACAAATTGAATCAGTATCAGGGCTTTTATGACCTGCTACATATGTTTTTACATCACTCATAATATACCTCTTTTATATAAATTTCACACTTAATATCGACTTACGTCAATCCGATTTTTAACTCTATTATTATATCATAAATTATATAAAAAAACACGCCACTACTAAGTAGTGACGTGTTTTTGTCATTCTACAAAATTATCTAATGTAAATGATTAGTCGTGATTTTTTTTACGGTTTGTCAACAAACCAGGTCCAAGTGTTTCAATGATGATGAACAGCATTGGAATGATAAAGATACCAAACAATGTTGCTGTTGTCATCCCTGCTACTACAGTAATACCCATGGATGTACGAGCACCAGAACCAGCACCAGTAGATACTGCCAATGGCAATACACCAAGGATAAACGCAAAGGATGTCATCAAAATTGGACGTAAACGAATTTTTGCAGCTTCGATAGCGGCATCAACAACGTTCATACCACGTTCGTCAACACGGATCTTAGCGTACTCAATAATCAAAATCGCATTTTTTGCAGCCAAACCAACAAGGGTTAAGAGACCAATCTGCATGTAAATATCATTAGCTAAGGAATATCTGCCTGTAAAGTTCAACAAGAATGGAACTAAAGAAGCACCAATCATACCAGATGGTACGGAGAACAATACGGCAAATGGTACCTTCCAAGATTCATACAAGGCAGCCAAAATTAAGAATACAAATACTAGACCTAAACCAAGAATCATGATGGTTTGAGAACCAGCTTTCAACTCTTCACGAGATTGACCTGCCCAGTCATATGTATAACCGGCTGGTAATGTTTTAGCTGCCGCCTCTTTCAATGCATTAATCGCATCACCAGAGGAGTAACCATTCGCTTGAGAACCACCGATTTGTACAGCCATCGCATTATCAAAACGAGTAATACTAGACGGTGTACCTGTTTGTTCTTTCGTAATATAGTTAGAAACTGGAACCATAAGGCCCTTGCTATTACGAACAGCTAGCATATTAAGCTGTTCCGCATTTTGACGGTAAGCGTCTTCAGCTTGAACTACTACTTTATAGTTTTTACCATATGTAGTAAAGTCATTGACTTGAATACTACCATAGAAACCTTGCAATGTAGTAAAGATATCAGCTAATGCCACGCCATCTTGAGCCGCTTTTTCACGATTCACATCAAATTGTAAGGATGGTGTAGATGTATCAAATGTAGTGTAAATAGATCGAATTGCTGGACTCTTACGAGCTTCTGCTAAGAATTCATTAGCACGTTCCGCCATAACTTGTGGGCTGTCACCAGCTTTGTTAATGAGGTACATGCTGAAACCACCTGTAGAACCTAGACCAGGAATAGATGGTGGGTTCATAGCAATTACAGTTGCTTCTGGTACCTTTTCAGCAGCAAAGCCAAATGTTTGACCAACCATTGCATTAATTGATGTTGCTTGTGTTGTACGATACTTCCAGTCAGACATAGTAGCAAAGATTACACCTGCACTAGATTTTTGACCGCCCCCTAAGAGGTCAAAGCCAGCTACTGTAAATACTTCTTGGAACAATTGTTCATCTTTAGGTTTTTCTGGATCATTTTTGCCTTCTAAGAAGGATGCAATTTTCTCAAGTGTTGCCATCGTACGCTCAGATGTAGCCCCTGGCGGTTCATTAACGGCAATCATATAATAACCGCTATCCTCTGCAGGTACAAAGGATGTAGGCAAGAAGTGGAATACTAAGCCTGTTCCCCCCGCAAAGATAAGCAATGCAATAACGGTTAAGCTCAAACGATGGCTTAAACGAGCCAATTGGATACCATACCAATTGCTGAAACGTTCTAGGCCTGCATTGAATTTATTTAACTGACGATGTACCCAATCTTCACGCTCTTTAGGTGTGTGAGGTTTTAACATCGTAGCACATAGTGCTGGTGTTAATACAAGGGCAACAATCGCAGAAATAACAACAGATACAGCGATTGTTAATGCAAACTGTTTGTAAAGAATACCTGTCATACCACCCATGAAGGCAACTGGTACGAATACAGCTACCAATACAAAGGCGATACCAATTACAGGGCCTTGTACATTTTCCATCGCTTTAATAGCCGCCTCTTTCGGAGGTAAGCCATTATATTTTAATTCATACTCTACCGCTTCTACTACTACGATAGCATCGTCAACAACGAGGCCGATAGCCAATACCATGGCGAATAATGTTAACGTATTGATAGAGAAATCAAGTAATACGAAAGCACCAAATGTACCTAGCAAGGATACTGGAACAGCAATCATAGGAATGATCGTAGATCGCCAAGATTGTAGGAACACATATACTACGATAAGAACGAGTAACAATGCTTCTACAAATGTATGCTCTACCTCTTTAATGGAAGCACTTACGAATTTAGTATTATCTACAACTACGTTATATTGCATATCTGGTGGGAAAGATTTAGATTGTTCATCTAGTACCTTCTTAACATTCGCAATAGTTTCTAATGCATTCGCATCATTTTGTAAGGAAATAGCAAAACCTGCTACCTCTTTATGTGCGGACTTAGCAATAAAGTCATATCCTTTAGCACCAATTTGAATGCGAGCAACATCTTTTAGATGCAATACCTTACCATTAGAGCTTTTAATAGCAATATTACCAAATTGTTCAGGTGTTACAAGACGACCTTCAATTTTGATAGGGTATTGAAATGCTTGTTCCCCATTAGTAGGATTTTGACCAACTGTACCAGCAGCAGCCTGTAAGTTTTGTCCCTTAATAGCTGCTGTTACTTCAGAAATGGTAACACCAAGATTTTGCATCTTCGCTGGATCTAACCAAATGCGCATAGCATAATCAGAACCGAACTCTTGTACAGAACCGACACCCTTAATGGCTTTAATAGCATCCATCATATAGTTGGTACTATAGTTCTTTAAGAATGTAGAATCATAAGTACCATCAGGTGAGTTCAAGGAAAATACCATAGCCATGTCACCAGAAGATTTAGTAGTTGTAACACCAACTGCTTGTACCTCTGCAGGTAATTGAGCAAGTGCTGCTTGTACACGGTTTTGTGTATTAACCGTATCCATATCGGCATCTGTGCCTTGATTGAACTGAACAGTCAAAGAGTAACTACCATTACTAGAGCTACTAGATGTCATATAGTCCATATCTTGTACGCCTACGATTTGTGTTTCAATAACACTGGCTACCGTATCATTAACAACTTGAGCCGTTGCACCTGTATAGGCAGTGTTTACACGAACTGTAGGTGGAGAAATTTGTGGATATCGAGCTATCGGAAGGTTCATCATAGAAATGAGACCTACCAAGGTAATAACAATGGCTATTACAATGGCAAAGATAGGTCGATTAATAAAGAATTTCGACACGATCTAGCCCCCTTCTATTTTGTAGCTTTTAATTGTTCTTTTGAAAGCAATTTTGCATTTACTTTCGCACCGTTTTTAACCTTAGTTAAGCCATCAACGATGATTGTGTCTCCAGGCGCTAAACCTGCTTTAATAATTGTATCGCTACCACTTGTACCGCCAACTTCAACACTTTTTTGTTCTACTACACCATCAGCATTTACAACAAAGATAAAGTTTTTATCCATGATTTGAAGAATAGCGCGACTAGGAACAAGAATAGCATTTTTAATTTTTTGACCAGGAGAAATTACTGTAGCAAACATATTTGGCAATAACAAGTGATCAGGATTTGGGAAAGATGCTTTCAACACAAGCTTACCTGTTGATTGATCAAGACTTTTTGCTGCTTGAACAATAGAACCCGGTTGATTATACGTTTCGCCATCAGCAAGTTTTAATTGAATATTTGGACCATTGGAATCATCGCCAGTTGGATTTTTCATGAAGTCAAGATATTCTTGCTCTGTCATACTAAATTCAACAAAGATTGGATCGATAGAATCAATGGTTACTAATGTTGTAGAACCTGCTTGTACAAATGTACCCATATCGATATCATCCATACGTAATGTACCAGAATATGGTGCATATACCATTGTATCGCCATAGTTATCTTGAGCAATTTTTACGGATGCTTCGTATGCTTCATAAGCTGCCTTAGCTTGTTCTACAGTACTTCGTTGTGTATCTACACGTTGTTGCGCAATAGCATCTTGTTGAGCTAATGTTTCATAACGATTAAGGTCTACTTCAGCATTTTTATAGTTTGCATTAGCTTGAGCAGCTTGTGCTTCTGCATTAGCAAGAGTAGCTTCGTATTGACGAGAATCGATACGATATAATGGCTGGCCAGCAACAACTTGCTCCCCGCCTTTAACATATTTTTCAACTACGTAACCGGTTACACGAGCATGTACAGCTACAGAGTTTTCTGCAACTACTGTACCAGCATAGGTTTGGTTTACCTGTGCATCACTTGCAGTAATTTTGTATGCATTGACACTCACGTCGCCTGCTTGCTGTTGATTACTGCCACAACCAGCAACCATTACAGCGGATACAACGAGAGCCGCTAACATACGGGAATAACGGAACTTCATTATCTGTACTCCTTTACACGAAACTAATCATCTATGTGTCATAATTACATAAATTTCTTTATATATTTTACAGGATTCTATAGATAAAGTCAATTTTTCCGATACCCCTCTACCTTTGTAGAACATAGATAAAATCTGATTAAACCCACATATATTGTATACAACAAAAATGTTAAAAACTATTGACATTTTATATTCAATATGAACTTAAATAGTTTTAGAATTATAAAACTATATATTACTAGTTTACTTTTTTTCAGTTAATACCGTATAACCATGATCCTCAACTAAGATTACTTCATTATTGTTTATCGGCACTAATGGTATCTTATTTTGATAAGTATCTAATGTTTTCTGAGCAGTCTCTTCAAATGGATACTCTCCTAAATGAGGCACAACATAATGATTAAATACATTTACACCCATATAATCATCTAATTCAGATGCTATACTTTTATCATCCATTATCTGATTATATTCAATATTTTCAGACATAATAATTGCGCCAGCAGATTCACCAATATATAATAAGCCTTCTTTGATTCTTTCATAAAGTAGGCCTATAAGATTTTTCTTTTTCAGCTCTTGTAATAGATAAAATGTGTTACCACCAGATATACAGATACATTCAGTCTTTGAAAGTTTATTCTTTAAATAATCTTCATCATATTTAGAAATATCAATAATTTCCAATTCATATCCTAAAGACTTTAACATCTCAACACCTTCATCAATATATCCAGTATATGGTTCAACATTTCCAGCAGTAGGAATAAAAACTATTTTATTCGAAATCATTTTTGAAAGATACTTTTTTGTTATATTTTTTGTTCCTGCTAAATATGACATAAGTAAAATTTCCATGCTTTATCACCTCAAAGACTCTTTATTTAAATTAATTTGAAAATTTTATTATTAATATACAAAAAACCGCCTAAGAATCTACCTAGACGGTTTTAAAACCACTTAATCTGCTTTCCTTTATCTATTATAGCCGAATAATCACAAATTTATCTGTAAGCGCAAACTTATTTCTTAAAATGTACGCTTCTTATTTGGTGGAGATGAGGGGGTATATTGCAACCCCCTTATTATATATACATTTATAAAGATTACATCTCATCAAAGGGGCAAATAAGGGGCGACAAATCATTATCCTCTTATTTATACTAATTCTAATTCTTCCCTTAACGCCCGCTGCAATATCTGTGAGAAGTTAAGCTGTTTTTCTTCAGCAGAAATAATCAGATATAGCTAACTATCCGCTTAAATACTACGCTTATTAGATTTTAGGTTAAGCAACGGTTGAGCAACCATTTTAGGTTTAAGTAAATTTTAAAGCTCTCACATTTATATTTCTCGGATAGAATAGTGGAGTCCAAAGAAATTAATGAGCTTTAAAACATTGGCTCTACTATATCTCCGTGGGGCAGGAATTAGTAAGGTTTTATTGCTATTAATATAGACCGCCTTTACATCATCTGTCCAAACAAACTCAGGGAAAGACTCAGCTAATCCCAATTTTTCCCAAGTCTCTCTGCCTACAAGAATTATTTCTTGACCCAGTCCTTGCTGCATGGAACATATTATATCCCACGCATCGGCGTAGCTATCTACTATTACCGCATCCCTCATAAAATGTGGGTTTCTATTAAATACTTTTAGCATTTCTCCCACCTCCTCTTATGTACCATAATTACATCACATTTTTAACGTATCTGCAACGACTATTTATAAACAAAAAAAGACCTTACCAGGATATATTCCCAGTAAGGTCTCTTGTATTATTAGCACTAATCCATGAGTCCACCTGCTCATGCTCAGGAGATATATGGATCACCTCTCAGTCATCAATGAATTACTACTCCGATTGTCGCACCCGCCCCTAACATCTGTGATAGGTTGCGCTGCATCCGTAACCTTTTTATCGTTCTCTTGTCGTTCTCGATTTGCCCTTTCAATTCGGTCAAAGAGTTCTGCATTTCGTTTAAGGTAACTTCTTGCTTCACTAAGTCCGCTTTGGCTTTGTCCAATTCTGTCGTTAATTTGTCGATTGTATTCTTGGCTTCGTTCAATTCTTCCTTTTGCTTCACGGCTAAGTTCTGTGCTTCTGTCAATGGCATTTTGGATGCCTCGATTGAGTTCAACGCTTTCTCGTTGTTGCTTTTCAATTCGTTCCACTGACTCACGGGCACGCTGATAGTCTGTTCCGCTTGGTTGGTAAAATATGTATCCGATGCAAAGACAGATGACGAGCCCAATACCACCGATAACAATATAGCGGTAAGTAGGGTGATTAAGTAATACTTTGATTTTGTCATACATTATTCCCCTCCTGTTGCGTAATCAGTAATGCCCCTTGCGATAGCACGCACTATAGTGTCTAAATCATTGTTAAGTAGTGCTAGATCTTCATCATTATCTATAAAAGCCATTTCAACTAACACGGCTGTTGCGTCCGTACCATTTAGCACCCATAAATCTTGACGTTCCTTAACGCCGCGATCCACGGTATTAATGCTGCGAATGATTTGTGATTGGATATCGTTCGCTAGACGTTGGCCATTGAAAGACTTGTACAAAGTTTCTGTGCCCCTAGCTTGAGTGTTAAAAGCATTGCAGTGCAGAGACACAAATATATCTGCTCCCCATTCGTTAGACGTTTCACACACAAGACCTAAATCATCATTTTGTAAAGTTCTAACTTCACATCCCGCAGTTTCTAAGTAGCGAGCTAACATTTTACCCGCATCACGTGCTACATCACATTCCCGAGTTCCGTAGACCGGATTAACAGCGCCGCTATCTAGGGCAACGTCATGTCCTGGGTTAATAAATACTTTCATCGTTTATCCTCCTTTTCTAATTGGTCCGGGATTCCATTCCCGTTCTCGTCTATCCAAAGTCCTAAGAAGCCTACAATAGCCGTCAAGACACTTGGAATAAAGATATGATCAATAATATTGATACCAACGTTAATGAGCTTATTCATGTCATCGCTAACATATCCTCTAACAAATGACATAATATATTCGCTTACTACTAATAAAATAGGCACTAGCATGATTAGTACTAGTGCCCTTGTTGCCAATACACCTGTTGGGTGAATATTAGCGATTCGGATTGAACTATATATAGTTTTAACTTTATTAATTACTTTCATCTTATCCAAGGCTTTCACCTCCGTCATTCGGGATGGTGATTCCCCTTTTAATTGGAATATTGTTGATTAATTGTATGTGCATTAATTCCGTATTTAGTGTTTGCGTTGTGGTTTCCAGTGCATCCAAGCGGTGAAATATAGCATCATCTCGTTCCTCCAATTTCACCAGTTGCCTTAGAATATCTTGATTGCTTTCCGTTAATTTACCAATGCTATTAATAGCATCTGTCATGCGATCATCATAATATTCCCTTTGCTTAGATAACTTGAGCCCTACATAATCATCAAGTTGACGTTTCACCTCGGCTATCGATGTGTGTTCAAGGAACCACACCATAGCTCGGAATGAACCCCTAAGGGCGGCCCAGATAACCCCTAATAGGGTTACCCAAAATCCTATATCCGCAAAGTATGACGGAATGCCCGCCTCCATCAGAAGTATTCTGATTTCGTCCATTCGCTACCTCCTTATTGAACCGGGACCCAAGTTCTAGCATTTAGGTCAACTTTTTTAGTGCCATCGCCATTATAGAATGTCATACCGGCAGACCGTTGATTATCATACCAGGCCCAAATTGCATTAGGGTCTGACTCTTCAGATAAATAAATATTTGCTCTTGGTGCTAATACGGTTAAATCTTTCAATGGAGAATTTGAATTGAAAACATATCTTGGCATTTTTATTAATTCTAGATTCCAACTTCTATTAAATGCATTTTGCCCGACATTTCTAACTTTAGGTAAAATCAACCGTTTCACATCGAAGACATTTGCAAGTGCGTTATCATTAACAGTAATTACTTCCGGATAGTTGATTTCCTCAACAATGGTATCAGTGATATCACCTGCGGATAATTCTGTTTTGACATCGCCATATCCAGAGACACGATACGTGCCTACGATATTTCCTAACATATTGAAGTATTCAAGTTCAATATCACTACCACCGAATGGACTATCTAGGTCTAATCGACCATTACCGTCATCACCAATACTTACACCAAATGCAGCACCTTTACCTAGTATCGCTACTTTAAAGTGTGGTGTTCCGTATACGTTAATATAGGACTGTCCTTTTTGAGGTCTATCAAAATCAAGTGGCTTAAATGGCTTTTTAATGACATCACCCAATCCACGAATAAGGCCTTTCAATACTTCATTTGGAGTTGCATTTTCGCAATACACATTTAGACCTAACAACATTTCATAGGCACCTTCTGCAGATGCATCTTTTCCGGGCAACCCATCATCCCCATTGCGGCCATCTTGACCTTTTAAGGATTTGAGGAAGTCCTCACGTGTTCCGGAGTTACCAGATTCTAACCACAATTCATAGGCGCTTTTCCCTGGTGCACCTTCCAATTTAATTGGTGGTAAATTAAGACCTTTTACATTAATATTTAGCTCTTCTGCCATAATAATTCCCTTTCATTAATGACGTGCAATATCTTGAATGATATTGACTTCACCAAAACCTAATTTCAAACTATGCTCTTTGTTGTAAAGAAATGCATCATATTGATGAACTCCTTTAGCGTCTACCTTGCTAACTGTGTCATTTCCGTTAATACGGAATGTGATACGGTTATTCTCTATCACTCCGTTAACGGATAGCACCTCATTTGTGTCAGGCTTTCGCCTAACTTTCATGATGGCAGTATATCCATTATAGGACTCACCGCCTTCGATAATATAGGTCAGTCCGTAGTCTTGACCCACGTGTAGGTCAAAATCGTATTCCTGCATATATGCACCTCCGTTTATTATTGTCTAGCAATTACCAATACATATACCCACCCTGTCTTTAAATTTCTTGTTGTGTCATTAGAAAATGTCCTAGCAGCGTATGCTCTACGAGTGCCCATTAACCCAACCTTACTTCCATCGGAAGTATATATAGGAAAGTTAGGCGAATTACTTTCGTAATAATCAAGATTTGGGCCCTCTTGCCTACCAACTTTACCATTACTAATTATTTTGTAGGAAATCGGCACAAATACGCATTGACCCTCACTATATCCGTCAGGTATTGGCGTATAATCTCCGTGAGCAACTTCATACGTTCTCACATCAAGGCTCTTTACCTTGTATCCAGCATTGTATATAGACTGGCCCTCAATGTTAACACCTCGAATTGTTGCGCCGGTAATTAATCCTCCATTGATATGGGAACCCGTAATGTTACCATTTGAGTCAACTTTAAATGACCCGCTTTCATTTTGGATTTCTGTGCCAATTAGCTTACCACCTCGAAGTGTGCCACCTATATATGCAGATAGAGCAGATAAACTATCCACTTTCAATTTATCGGCAGTTATTGAATTCGCCTGTATCATCCTATTTGTGATGATATTTCCATCTATGAGCGTGTCACCAGTAATATGAATTAATTTACCATCAATCTTAACGCCACCTTCATAAAGGTTTATTCTTGAAAGGATAGCCCCTCCATCAAGTGCTTTAAGACCCTTTGTAACTTTAAGTTCAATACCTTTATCAAGCTGCGTAAAACGGCTTTCTACATCTTCAGCAAGGTTTTGAACTTTAGTACTATATTCGTGAGAAACTTTATTGAATTCTTCACTTAGTTCGTTAACACGCTTATCAAATTCTTTCAATCCTAAACTTTCTTTATCTAATAATGCAGGATCTATTGTTGCTGAGATAGTAACTAATAATTCATTGGATACAATTCCTTCACCTATAGCATCAATAAATGCTGCTTTTACACGATAAATATCCGCATCACCAGTGTAAGTTATCGTATTCCCTGTGGAATTAAGAATATCTGTCTTTGCAGAACCTACAATATAAAACCGAATACTATTAGCAGTACTTGGCATATTTGATACTAATAAGGCAAATCCTTTGATCATGTTTACAGATGTTACTATTGGTGCTTCTAGCTTTTGGAAATCATAGGATACATTTAACCCTGTCCCATATCCTTTTACCGGATTATGGCCATAAATTAATAGGTCTCCTTTTCTATTTTTAAGTTGTATTATCTCTCTAATAGAATTTGATTTTACAATCAAGCCTTGTAAATCACCTGTATTACTATTACTTCTGACTTCATAGAAATCAATATAAGTATTTGTAATTGGAGTCCATTCAATTAATACCCCTTCTTTTGTTAATTCAATACTTGCTGAATTAACTTTGTCAGGAACTGCTATACTTCCTTCTGTAATTGTGATTTGAATACTTACCTTTGTAGCAATTTCAGATTCAATCCCAGACGTATTAATGGCTTTAATCCCAAATGTATATGTCTTGCTTTCTGTTGCAAAGAACGTATAATTTGTGGCCCCTATATAATTTACAAGTTCTTTCCCTGTGTCATTATATAAACGGTATCCATATATATCTGGCTCTTGATTTGGCGACCATTGCAAATGTAGTATGCTACTATTTATAGAATCCTGTACTACCGTAAATTGTTTTACCATTGCTGGCGCTGTTTCCTTTCCAGCAATATATATGGTCTTTTCTATGCCGGGACCTGCAATCCCTAGATCATTTAAGCATATAATACGAACCATATAATTTTGTGTTGTAAGTACGGATCTAATGACTGCAGATGTTTCATTTCCACTGAATGTATTCAGTAATGTATATGTTTCTTCGTTTGTACGTTTGTAATATACCTGTACTTGTTTACATTGATTACTAATTGGTAACACCCAATCAACCTTAATATCACATAATACAGTTCCATCTTTTAACGTATTTACAATCTTAGTTAGCTTAATATCCTTTACTGATAATTCTTTTTCAACCTTAGCATAATCAATTACAGGATACCGGCTATAATCAAGTTCATATACAGCCGCATCATATTCTGTAGCTGTTATTGTTACCTGGTTATCTCCATTCTTTGTAATTTTGGTAATCCTAAATGGTTTGACTTCCTTATTTGCTTCACCGAGCATATATGGATCATATCGTTTAGGCAATTCTTGTTGTGAGAATTCACCAATTACAGTAATTGTATCTGTATTTGTTTCCTCTGTTACTGCTTGGATTTGCTTTGTAATAATACTGTCATCTTCTAACCGAATCATAATGCTATGATTTTTATTCGGTTTCAGTTCAACAAATTTATCCAATACGACTGTATTGCCTTCTGCTTTTACAATACGCCCGCTAGCATCTCCGAATTGAGGAACCGCATGATTGATACCTATAACATCGCCATATTCACACACCATACCGCCTATATCTGTACCAAACGTAACAGTCTGTAACTGTCTCTCATTCGTGGCCATTAGATACATACCTTCTCTGTATGCTTGTGATCGCCTTGTTACACCAAATAATGATAGCTTAGCTGTGTTATCATTCTTTCTTAAATTGTTTGCATAGTTTGGACTTCGCACCATAAATACAGTATTTTTGTAGTCATTATCTGTATCATTGTACGTAATTTCTACTGAACGGGCCCTATCATCCCTAGATGAGTATTCGCCCTTAAAAGATGACTTTACTATTTGTCCCTCGCCAAATACCTGCACAATGTTACTTGGCCTATCCACTACTATGCCATATTGTGTACCATGCCTTAATATTGTGGCTCGTCCGGAAGTGGCTGCCTTTTGTGCTGCTTCCCATCGTGTCTGTGTTGTATCCATAACCGCATCAAATCTGAACCTTCGTTCTTTTTCTCCACTAATCATAGATACTTCTTCATCTGCATAAGCCGCTGCATTTTTCCATTCATCCCAATACTGTTTGAAATTATTCGCCGGTACACCTTCAACTACATATTCTTCAACATTTGTATTAATGTTATACAATCGCTTACAGTTATGTAACATGTCATATGCAGCCCATATTGGGTTCTTTGCATCTTTTTCAACATATGTTCCTGTATCCCAATCAAATACATGTACTGTGTTTCTTATTTGTCTCCAATTGACATTTGGAATACCTCCGGATAGTTGGTTAGTTGCCTTAATCCGTAATCCAATTAACACCTTACCTGGTCTACTATATGCACTATCCATAATAAAGCTTGATAAAGTTGACCATGTCATATAAGCTGTTGCCCTTGTTGTTGTTGGTAACTTAGTGCCTACAACCTTAATATCATATTGCCCTGCCTCAGGCATTTCAAATTGATATGATCTACGCACAGCTTGGCTAGTTGCTTTTGTAAGGCTAAACGTAGACTTCTGAACAGTAATGGTTATGGTGCCTTCTTTTTTCATAAAGATTTCTCGTTTCTTTAAGTCAAAAGATATTATGCCATTATCATAATGTTCACCATACTTAGCCTCTTTTTTCTTGCCACTTATACTACCAGTTACACTTAGAGTATCTTTATCCTTTTTTGCTACTAACGTCCATACCTCTAGCGGTGCTGCATTACCTATGGATTTTACATTTGTAACTATATTTGATAATCTTCCGTTTGATTTAACAATATGATTACTATCATCACCGCCAAAATCTTTCCATTCCGTTGTGCCTGTTTTCCTATACATGATTTGAAACTCGGCTGTATTCTTATCATAATCTCCGCTATCATTTACCTTGTATAATCCATTAGGGAATTCAACTGTTACTTCTAACTTCTTAGCTTTCTTAGTATCTGTTGTTCTAATTAATGGTTTATTTTCAGCACACTCAAGACCTATTGATTGGTCTAATACAGTAGTTGGAAAGAATGATATCGGCTCTTGATTATTTTCGCCTAACCTTGTTTCAATTTGAACATCTGTGAAGTTTTCTATAGGAGTTGTCCCAATACGAATATTACTAATACTATCCACAGGACCCCATCCGCCACAATACAAAAGATTTAAATATTGAACATTTTTATCTTGATCATCTGTATTTGTGGTTTCTACATGACACATTAATAATTGAGGTGTTGGGATGCATTCACCATATGTTTCTGCAATCACACCACCTTCATATGTCTGTACGCTTGGCAATGACCATCCATAGGATGTACTTTGTGAATTTTCTGATGTACTACCTATCTGATTTAACCGGAGCATGCTATTTATCAGCTTACCGCCAACCATTGTAATGGCCCCTGTCATTAGTCCGATTGCTAATTTACTAGCTGTTGCAGGTAGCCACTTTGCAGCCAATACAGGTGCATAGACTGCTAATGCTAACATGGCCACCATGCCCAGTATCCCCTTTAGGCTTTTACCAATATGTGGAGTTACTACAATTTGATTTCCATCTTGTGGAAAACAATTGACAGGATCTAATACAAGTATTCCATTTAGGTACACATCTTTATCTGTTGGATCTAAATAAGAATAGAGTGTACCATCTGTACACTCTACCTTTTTTCGTTCCTTTTTATTCGGTTCAAACGGATTCTTTATTTCAACAATTTCAATCATTATATAATGCCCTTTCTGTTGGAATATAGAAACCTAGTATTCTTGACTTCCATTTACGAACTCTATCAATTACTACTCCTGTTTCATGACAATAGGCATGAATAAAATGACCATCACCAATATAAATTCCGCAATGGTTCGCCCATTCATTTTCTGCCAGTCGAATAATCACCAAGCATCCTACTTTAGGCTCTTCTATTTTTTGCCACATCTCATTTAAATCATGTTGCATAGTATCTGATATTACATGTGCCTCTTCCGAAGATATAGAATAATCATGAATAATATGGCCTTGTCGTTTAAATAATTCCAACGCAAGGCCCCAACAATCTAACCCTGTTATATCTCGGCCACCATCTACAAATGGAATGCCTATTAGATCATCATAATTAAACATTGTTTCCATTCATACCTTCCTCTCCCCCAAATCGTGATGAGATTCTACATGTTTCCAATGTATTATTGCATGGCTCTTTACCTCCTGCATATCCACATCTAACTGATTTAAATCTATACGGACAATAATGCGCCATATAAATATGGGTTGGAAATTTAACTACTGTTTCTGGTGATGCACCTAGTATAAATGTTACCCACTCCTCATCGTATTGAGTCGTTGTTACAGTGAATTCAAAAGCTTGTAGCGGCTCTGTATTGTCTAGCATATTCGCATGTACAACATATATTGTTACTTCCGCATCTGTGAATCCTTTGAATTTTTGTATATACTGTTGCAATGTTCCTGCACAGTTAGACACAGTCCAACTTAACTTAGGTTCTGTTTGTCCATCAATTGTATTGATGTCAAAATTCATAGGATATGCTTGCCATTCTTGCCCATCCCATGTAATATTTTCTGTATTTCTAACCAAGCATATTGGCTCTGTTAATTCTGAATGGACCATTTTAACCAATACCAAGAAAGGAGCATCACTTGCTAATTTATTCTTTTCAATAATTGCCGTAGCAGGCCATCTTAGCATTTGTTACACCTCCTCAAATTGTAATGATCCATACCACCCAATTGGATAATCTAATCGGAAACTAAACTTATCTACGAATCTACATCTATATGTTTTCCCATCCGTATAATTTTTAAATTCAAACTCTTCTGATGTTCTAACTTTCTTCCAGAACGCTTTTAACTTTTCATAGTTTTCATCACTAAGTCCTAGCCATGTATATGTCCAGTTTCCAATCACCCTTGTTGTTCTCGGCCGTGTTATTTTATAGTTGGCATCCGTAATGGATGTGATTGTACTATCTGTTAGTACTTCCGTATAAGTACTTCCGGAATTCGATGCGGCCGGAATAATCGGCTCCGGAATATCTGTAGGAAACACATACATTATCGCCTACCTCCTATTAATTGTTTTAAAATATCTTGGCTTCCATTTCGGTTACTAGCGATTTCTTCAATCACAATATTTACAATTTGTGTTTTCATATCACCAGTTGATGTCTCTTCCGTAACTGTGACCTTGCTGTTAGTGTAATTATTTACATTCACCATAACCGGTCCTCCGCCTATTGTGTTCGCAATATTACGCCCAAGACTAGCAAATGTATTTTGGTTTAAAGGTAGTACAGCCTCATTATCTTTACCTTCACCCATTAATGACATTACTGGAGCAGTAATTACACCGCCACTTGCAAACTTATATGTGGGCATATTGGGCATTCTAGCAATGGCACTATTTACAAATCCTTGCATTGTTAATTTTTGTACATTACCACCACTAGCAATACTTGGAGCCCCTCCCCCCAATGACTGCCCTAACAATGCTGCCGCTAATCTTGCAGCCGCTATTTTAGCAATGATATTAACTACTGTACTAAGAATTAATTTACCCATATTTTGGGTTAAATCTTTTACGCTTGTAATATCTGTTGCTAGATTTGAAAAGATAGAAGATAATCCACTAGCAAATGATTCAGCTGCTTCTGCTGTGGCAGCTGACATCGACATATTACCTTGTTCCCAAAGTTTATAGAATGTCTGTAGTTTAGCGGTATCGCCTTCCCAGTCCCTATATTGCTTAGCATCTTTTGAACTTGTTAGTTGTTGGAGTCTATTTGCATCATGTCGGTTAATTGCTAATTTAACAGCTTTATCATATGACTCACGTTCTGCCGTTTCACGTTCTGTTACTAAGGCTTTATATTTGGCCGTGTACCATTCCTCAACCTGTGCTTTAGCTTCCGCATCATCCTTTTGTTTTGCAACTGATTTTAGGCGCTCCTCTCGCTCTCTATCTAGTTCATTTTTAGATACAATAAACTGTTGTTCAGCTAAATCTTTATAGTTTCCTAAGATTTCTGCATTAGTCTTGGCTGTATCTAATTTTAATTTGTCCCGTTGTTCTTGTAGCTTTTTATTTACTTTATCTACTTCAACAGTTTTAAACTGATCTAATAGCTTTTCAGCATTTGAGGTATCAATCGTATCGCTGACATCTTTAATCTTCTTGATTGCTTCTGATTTTTTCCGTACATCCTCCTCAATCTTTTGAATTTCACTTTCATAAGATGTACCAATTTCTCCGGTGATACTTTGCTTTAATTCACCTTCTAAATTCTTTAAATCCTTTTTTGCATCATCAATTGATTTTTGACGGCGTAATATATCAGCCCCAGTAAGGCCACCTTCACCCTTCATGTCTTTATAAAGTAATTGTGCATTGGCTGCCTTTTGAGACCTAATATCTTCCGTTCCTTCTGAACGTGTTATCCATTTGTCAACTAACTTGGCCGCTAATCCTACATCTTGACTATTTCCAAGTTCTGCTAATGCTTTCTTATAATTATCCTTTTCTTTCCCATATAGCATTTCATATACCTGAAACGCTTGTTGAGTGTGGATATCATATGGATCTGAATGATTCTGCTTTGCAAAGTTAAATAAGTCTTCTTTTCTATCTAACAACCATTGTTGAATACCGAATGCGCCCCCATTGGGATTTACAGCCTTTGCATTTAAGTTCTTTGTATTTCCGCCTGATTCAAGCATATTTCCACCAGCCATACCAAATGCTATACGTGGATCTATACCTTGATTAATCATGAACCTAACAGTTTCGGCCGCACTTGAAGTATCTTTATGTGTCGTAGTAGTTGATGTTTTACTTATAGAATCTCCAATATTCGATATGTTTTGCATTTGTGTCGCTAATTCAGCTTGCATTTTAGCTTGTTCTGCTTTAATCTCACCTAATGCCGCATCTGCACTAGCTTTTTTTTGTGCTGATACATAAGATTCATATTTATTTCTTAACCGCTCAGGTACTTCTACATAACCGGCACTATCATTGGCAAAAACGACTTTACCATCTCTATTTTTTGCAAGATGATATTTCTTTCCCTTATCCATCAAGGTTACTTCATTGGCGTGTTGGAATTCCGCCTCTGCTTTATTGGCTTGTCCCATAGAATATAATGCAAATCCTACGGCTGCCGCTACACCTAACCATCCACCAGCAAGTGCCCACACTGCTCGTGTTAATGTTGTAACAGCTCCCATAGCTCTGCTTGCTGCACTTACTGCTACCGCTCCTGCCGTTGTGGCTCTTACACCGACACCTTCATAGCTTGCTGCTAATACTGCATTCTTTTCAATATTTGCTGTTGCCGCTGCTGTTGCTGTTGCACTAGCTTCTACGGCTTTTGTGCCTGCAACTGTTGCAGCTACACCTACTTTACCTTGACTAGCTACTACAGCCATATCACTTTCTACTTTGCGAACATTAGCCGCTACATGTAGATTTGCTGATTCTTCTGCCGCTACCCCTGTAGATAATATGGATCTATTAACTGCAATTGAACTTTCTGCCGCTTCTGCCCGTACGCTTTGAAAGCCAAGAGTCATAGCCGCTCGAATTTGCTCTGCTGATTGCGTTGCCTTAATACTAATCTTGCTAAATTCCTGCGCTAAAAATGCACTCGTTTCTTCTGCAGATAACTTTTGTTGATTAGCTGTTTTAATCGCTTCTCTTCGCATTTGTGCATATACACGTTCATTATCTCTAAGTGCTTTATTAATCTGTGCTTCTTGCGCTCTTGTTAATTCAGCTGTATCTAACCCCATTGGGCTTTGCGAATTTTTCACAGTTGATACTACTGCATTAACTGCCGCCGCTGCTTTTTTAGCAATCTTAATGCTTTCATACAATGCTACAATCTGAACTAATGTTTTAGCCGTACTTGCAATCTCATTTTTATTTTTATTAATCCATACTGCCGATTCTTGTAAATACGGTAGTAATTGTGGTAATAATTCCATTACTAATGGTGTAATGGCTGCGCCGCTCGCTAGTTTAAGTTGTCCAAACTGCAATTCCATCTCTTTCAATTGAAGAGATGCTTTATGCATTTCTTCTGGATTTAGACCAATTCCTTTGACTTTACTAGCAACTTCCGCCGCTTCATTGTAATTCTGCAATACAGATATTAAAGCAAGTCCACGAACGCCAAGGGTATTCATCACATATTCCTGCCCATATCCCGCATCAGCAGCCGCTTTATATCCTTTTGCTAACTCCGCCAATTGTTGATTAATTGGCAACATCTTACCATTAGCATCAGTTAATGAAACGCCAAATAGTTTTAGTGTTTCTTGCGCTTTCTTACCCTCATTACTATTTCCGGATAACGCTTTATCCAATCGCATAATTGTTTTAGCTGCTGTATCCGCATCAGATCCTGTAATCTTTAGTATTCGGTTCATTTCAGATGCTTCTTTAGTTGTGATTTGGTACCGTTGAGATAATTGGTAAACTGCTTCACCAGCTTTCACAGAACCTTCAATCATGGATGTTAGTCCAAATCCTCCGGCCATAATTCCCGCTATAGCTGTAAACTTACTAACCAAACTACCTACACGACCTGTTACACTATCTACACTTGTAGAGAACTCATTAATTGGGTTTACATTAAATGCTTTCCCTACCTGCGTTTCTACCTTCTGTAGTTCTTGTTTAAACTGATTACTATCCGCACCTATCCTAACCTCTAAATCTGCTATGGTTGTTCCCATCATTCCACCTCCTTTCTTTATAAATTAAATGTACGTAATAGCTCCTCTTTTTCGCTTTCCTTATCCTTTACCATATCTTGATGCAATGGATTGAAGATATCATCTACTGTAATTTTGCTTTCTCTACCTAAGTTTGGAGCAAGCATCCAGTATGTGAAATATGCTTGCTTATAGTCCTCTTCTTTTTTACGGGCATAATGGCCATCAAGTAACAAATAGAACTCTTTCATAGTTAGATTTTCAAGAGCATCAGGCAATAGATGTAATGGTCCATATGCTATTGGCTCTACGGTTCTAATCCATTCTTCAATTGAGGCTACTTCTTTTTCTGTTCCTCCACCTGTGCTTCCACTTCTTCTGGTAGCTTTGGGATAAAAAAACCAGTATTATATAACGCCATCATTAGGAATCCTGCCAATGTATCCAATGTACCTTCACCTTCACAATATTTATCAATGAGATCATATGCTTTATCTTCTGATAAACCACCAACTACCGCATATTGTAAGTTTGCCATAATGAAATCAATGCCTACTCGTTCCTGTGCATTGCCATCAAATCTTGTTAGGATTGAAATCAAAGAACACCCTAATGTTCGTTCAATCTGACGCATAATACCAAGTGTATACAATAATTCATATTTTTCCCCATTGATGGTCAATGTAGTCTGTTCTTTCATTTTTATCTCCTTATATAAAATAGGGCGGTTTTTATCCCGCCCTTTATATTACAAAATTATGCTGTTACATTTACTGTGATAGGAATTGTCTTTGCTGCAAATTTTGCTTCAAGTACATGGTTACCTACTGTCATATTTTTAAGGTATTCCTTTTTCAAAGTTAATGTACCTTCTGCAAATTCGTAGTCTTTTCCGAATACTAATACAGTACCAGTATCATCAGTTACAGTGCGAATTGTAATGTCTGTAGGTGTTACTGCTACAGTTTTATCTGCTGGAGCTGCTTTAGAGAATGCTGCTGTAGGAGATGTAATTTTAACTTCGCCAATCGCAATCAAATCGCTAATTGCGCCATACCCTGTCAAGGATACCTTTAATGTTTGAATTGCATCAGAAGAGTTGTTATCTTCAAATGATGTTACATTCGCCCATCCTTGTTTGTAAGAGCCATCTGGATATTCTACACGACCATACACAGCTTTACCTTCACGGAAGGAATAGCGCAAAATATCCACTGCATCATCATTTAACACATATAGACCATCATATTCGATGTTCCAAGATTTCATGCCAGGGATGCCTTTTTTCCAACCACCACTAGATTTATCAGAACCATCCAAGGAATCTGCCTGTTCCTTAAGTGGTGAATTCTTTTGACCACCAACCAATAACCATGTCAATGGTGTTTGTTTAGATGCAATATACAATAACGTATCTTTACCAGCTACCGCCTTTGTATCACTAGGTGCCACTGGTAGTGCTGTAATTTGCTCTTGTGTTAATGCCATATTAATTACCTCCTAATCAATTTCTTCAATTGTGTACTCAATCATCATGATTCCATGATAAGCACTAGTCTTATCTTCGTATCGTTCCCCTATTGCCTGATATAAAGATATATGAACATCACCAACCTGTTTAAACCCTTCAAGTGGTAATTGATAATTTCTAACTAATGTAGCTACATCATTTAGAATTTCATTAACCTCTTTCTTACCAGGTTGATTGCTCCATATATCTATTTGCTGGCTAATTCTATGTACTGCATGTGTTTTATTATCTTCCACAGGTACACCATGAAACTCACCCAACCAAATATACGGCATTTCTTCATCCCCTGCAGGGATACGATCATATACAGGAGCCGTCTGTCCTTCTGAAAGCAATTTATAAAATGCTTTTTGTACAGCATTAAATGGAATAGTTTTTATCTTCATTTCTTTATTGCCACCTTAATTGCACCCTCAATCGTTGGACGAACCTTATCCATAGCCGGTTTCATAAATGGCTTTGCAGATATTGCAGGAATTGTAGCATTAGTCATAAACCATCCAGCCGCTCCTGGAGCTAATGCTTTTTTCTTTTTAGGCATTACTACATGCCCCTTTGTTCCAAATTCAATTAAATGTGCTACTGGTGAATTTGTGAATACCCGTCCATAGATACCTTGACTATGTGTTTTAATTTCTTCCCTTATTGTCCCTTTAAATTTACCAGTTCTATAAGGTGCCAATTGAATTGCTACAGTTAATACTTCATGCGTTTTATTCCTTGTTACTTCTTTAATTCGTTCTTGTGTTTCAGAATTATAATTATGAATATCTCGCATTGCTTTATAAGTAGCATTAGATATATCAGCTTTTACAAATGCCATGATTGCCTACCGTTTCTTTATTGCTTGACATGTCAATATATAAGAGTCCGTATTATACTCTATGTCTAGTATTTCATAATTTGTATTACGGTACCTAATAATACAATCAGTATCAATTGCTTTTAACGGTCGTATCTGTATACCTTGTGTAATTGCTGTAGTAGGGCCTTTCCCACTATCACCATCCCAAAATCTTGGTTTTAAAATAGCGGCCCATACCGTGGCAATTCTACGTGGTTTTTCTTTTTTAAACCCACCTTGTCCATCCGGCTCTATGGTCTGCCGTAATATTTCTATACGGTTCTTCATAGATCCAATCCGTAACATGATTATTTACCTTTTCCGGACTTGGAATCTTTACCCCCATCTTCGTCTGGTGGATTTTCATCACCATCATTATCCTCATTTGGTGGATTTGGATTTCCTTCTGGTGGATTTTCTTCACCACCAGTTTTAGCATTCGGTGGAGTAATTCCCGCATCATCAATAACTTCAATTAGACCTGTTTCTACATATGGTTGCGCTTTTTCATTTTCTACTTCTACTACGTCATCAATTTGAAGCCATTGGCTATCAATGATTGTTGGATGTAATACTCTTACTTTCATTTGTTACCCCTCTTTCTTATGTTCAATCTGCAGTAATAATGAAGTAATAGTAAACGGTAGTTCACCACCACCGCCTACTACATTTCGGTTATCATACCAATGCCCACATAACATCTTAACGACTAAAAGCATTTGACTATTTTTTTCGTCAAATGTTTTCCCTGTGCCGTTCTCTATATATGTTTTTGCTGCTTCAATATAATTTTCAATTACTGTATTTTCATCATTACTGTCTACCCGTAAATATTCTTTTACATCATCCAGTAACTTTTGCATAATAATTACCTTATGCCAATTTCAATTGACCAAATACAGCTGCTTCATTATCTACAATTTTTGTATCAAAACGAAGTGTACCACGGATATTGTAACCATCTGTTACAAACGCATTGCCACCAATATTTGTACCTAACAAGGTAATCGCTTCACGGTCAAACAATGTAATTGCTTCTGTTAAATCCCCAATAATTACCGGTGCATTTTTGCCGCTACCGCTAGTATCTGTAGGTAATACCTTATTACTTACCACTTTAACCACTTTACCACTTAACATCTTTTCAGTTGGATTTAATGGGTTCGGTTGCAATAAATAATGACCTTGTGTATCTTTCAATTTATCAAGGTAATTATACCCATCTTGATTAGTTAAAAGGATAGAAGTCAATGCAATTGCTGGATCTAAATCAACATTTAAAATATCTTTTAATCCATCAATACCTGTAATTGGTTTTTTCGTAAGCGTATTAATTAATTTAGCGATTTCTGTATTACGTGTAATCGTATCCTTTTTAGCCAACCAACGATACAAATAATTCAATAAGTTTTGGTCTGTATCTGCTAATAGTTCACTAGAAATTGGCAAAATACCTGCATATTTTTGAACTTTGTATTCAACGCGATTGAATTCTGGAGTTTCCAAATTTGCAATGTTTGCTAGTTCAGCTACATTTGGGAATGCTGTCATGGTGGAAAGCTTTTCATAAGTTCGCTCACCACTCATAGTGGCAACCTTTTCAATTCGTACTAATTCATCCAATGGATTTAATGTTCGTTTCAATTCATTAATTTCCGTTTGTACATCTTTAGGAACAATAAACCCACCATCTTTACCGGTTCCTTCATTCAATGTGCTAGCACGCACCAATACTTCATTTTCTTCTTTAGATAATTGATTGCCACGCAAAGCACGAGCCATGATTTGATTTACATCAATATCATTATCATGATTTTGATGTTGACGTGCTTCTGGTGGTACAGTATCTACACTGTTTTCACCCAATGTAATTTCTACTTGTAATTCACGTTTTAAGCGGCGCAATTCTTCTGTTGCTTGCTCCGCATCATCCAGTTTACCTTCATTCATTAGTCCACGGATTTCTTTATTTTTTGCTGCCATCTTTTGGCGTAATTCACGTTCTTTTTCGTTCATGGTTATCCCTCCAATAATTCTAATTCAATTGCTAATTTACGTTTTCGAACTTCATCTAGTTCATTCTTTTGAGTCTTCTTGAACTCTTCTAAATCACGCTTTGCCGTGTCTGCTTCTGTATCAGGATATGCCGGTGTCGTAACAATAGAAATATCCCATAAGCGTTCGATTGCCGTAATTGTTCGAATGTATACTTGATCATCCTCATCCCATATCCATTCAGAACCATTTTGAGCCAATGTAAATGCAAATGAGCATTGACCTACAACACCTGCATCAAGATTTGTAATTAAATCCTTTGCATATGTGGTTTCCGTTGGTATTGATTTAAAATATAAACCAATATCATCTACTTTAAGTTCCAATGACCCCGCCCCTGAGGGCACAGTATTGCGTGCCAATGGATAACTTTCATTATGGTTATACAATGCAACTACATTACTCATATCTGTTTTATCCAAACAGTTTTTAGATAGCATTTCCACAAAGCCACCCATATTTTCTGACCGGGTCCCAAACTTTAATGCATAACCTTCGATATATGGTAACTCACCGTTATCATTCTCCACCTTCCGGATTTCTATCTTGGTCTGAAGTGTTCTCCGTTCCTTGTCCATTCCCCTCACCTCCTTTCACTGTTAAGTCTTCACCAGCTTTAATTTTTGCCAGTTGTAATTTCTCCAAATTATCGGTAGTCGTATAATTTAGAGATATAAAATGCTTATCACCCATACCATCATCTATAGGCTTTTGCTCTTCCATAGCTCGTACTTCATTTAGCGTATATACGCCAGCTTGAATCATTTTTGTATAGTATTCCGCCCTAGATTTACTATCCCCTCTAAGCTCTGCATCAGCATTAAACTTTATATAATACTGTTGTCGTTCTATTTTGGTAAATAGTTTGTAATTAATTTCTTGTTCCCATTGCATAAAAATAGGAAGCAGTGTTGACTTGATATATTCAAGCCCCATTGCTTCCGCATTTGCATAGGTTGCTCTATCTAGTTGTGCTAATTTATGAGGAGGTACCCGGTAAACTTTAGCCACCTCATTAATCCCAAATTTTTGCGTCTCAATAAATTGTGCTTGATCAAGCTGCATCCCTATAGTCTGAAATTTCAACCCCATATCCAATACAACTGTTTTACCAGCATTATCTGGGCTTGCATACCGGCTTGCAAAATCTTTCCTCAACTTATCCTTTGCTTCTTGATTGATTTTTGAATCTGTCTGCAATACACCGGACACTAGTGTTCCATTCTTGTAGAAATTGCTGATAAATTCTTTCGTTGAATTCTGCCCTCGTAATTCATCAACCAATGTTCTCCATGGTGCTTTACCTACAATGCCATCTCTAGCCATTGTTTTAAAATGCAGTACATCAGATGGTTGTAATGTAATTGTTTCACCTTGTAATGTTTGTGTTTGATATGTTAATCGCCCAGTTTTTACATCCAAATATGGAACAGTAGATGATGGTTCTAATGGCCATATTGCTTTTGGAAATCCATCATTTCCCCAGTCAATAAATGCAAAGGCATTTCCATACAATCCCACATGCATTTGTAATGTTTGTTTCAATGTAAATGCACTCATTAAATGGTTAGGCCTTGTATATAACAATTCTGCTACAGGATGTTTCATCCCTTTTGTTCTATCTCCATCTCCATAATATGTATGGATTGGAAGTTTTGCCAAATCATCTGCCAAGATACTTACACAGGCAAATACATTTGAGTTTTTTATAACATCACTTACCCGCATAAATTTATTTGTTGATGTTCCTAAGAAATCTATAATTGAATCCGCATCAACATGATTAGGCTGCATGTAGCCATCCCTTTTTTCAATGAACTTTCTTAGTATCAATTGTTATATCTCCTTTCCTATTCTCCATATGGTCTATCCCTCGTTCCTTTTCTTTCAACATGGTATGCCGTTCCAATGATATATCCAAGTACACAGGTGGCCAACGCAACACTATATATGCCTACTATCGTATGGATCATAAATCCTCCGATGCAAAAAAAGATGGCCCCTATTGTAAATAGCAGGTCATCAATTATACTTCCTATTATTTTCATGTATTTCATTACGACTCCTATAGACTAAACTCATCACTCATTATGTACATACTTAAATCATCCTCAGCCGCTACTTTTGCCCTTGTATAAGCATTAATTACGGCTGCTATTGGGTCAATTCGTTCAGTACTTTTGGCTTTATCTAACATAATATTTTCTTGAGCATCAACTTTAGTTACAGCATTACTAATTGCCCAATCTAATAAATCATTAGTTGGGTGTAATATATTGCCTTGATATGTTTCTGCTCTGAATGACTTTGTAGGTTCTGACAATGTAATAATACCTTGCCTGATTTCTACAATTCCCCATCCTTTATTTGACTCTAATTCTTGGGTATAGTGAGTAGCATTATATGGATCATAACAAACATCTTTAATATTTAATCCATATTTATTTAATGTTTCTTCAATCCATTTAGTCATAAATCGATAATCAACAATTTCACCTGGAGTAATTGTTAGCCATCCTCTTTCACTCCAAAGTCTATATGGAATTTTATCTGTTCGTTCTTTTGTTTGTACTGTTTCTTCTGGTATAAAACCATGTGCTAAAGTAATAAATTTCTTACTGTTATTAATATCTACGGGGATTACTATCCCAGCAGCTGTAAGGTCAATTGTTTTTGATACGTCAATACCTACATATGCATCATATCCATATAGTGATATTCCTAAATCGTTTTCAAAATCCTCATTTAATCTTCCTCGTGCCTTCCATTTTGCCATATCAATATATGACTGCGCTGATTGTTTAACCCATATATTCATATTCTTAGTCATAAATGACACCATCTTTTCTGGGCTTTCTATCGCTGACATATAATTACTTCTGATATTCTTTAATCCTACTTCATATGTAGCTGCAATTGGATTGGCTTTTATCCAACACTCTTCATCGTTTATGTCATCAATCAGATTCCCTTCTTCATCTCGATCTAATTCATTAACCATACAAAAATAATCCGGTATATCAAACTCGATATCCGGATTTAGGATTTTACTTACTAATGGATATTCAATTCTATAGCAAGGCCCCCCTAAATTATTACCTGCTGTTGTAATAATAAATAATAAAGGTTGTCGCCGTGCAATCATACCTGTCTTAATGACTTCTAATATTTCATCTGTTGGATGCGCATGATATTCATCAATCAGTCCACATTGTGGATTTAAACCATCACCAGTTTTCCCATCATCCTTAGATAAAGCACGCATTATTGAATTACTTTTAATATGTACAATCGTACTATATGCTTCTTTCCATTTGCCTTTGAATAAAGCACTTGATTTTTTAAGCATTGCTATTACTTCATTGTAAATAATTTTCGCCTGGAGTGTTTTAGTCGCACCAATATATACTTCCGAATTATCTTCACCAAGTGCCATTAATTCATAATCACCAACTAGACCTAATGATTGAGATTTTGCATTTTTTCTTCCCACTTGCCAATATGCTTTTGTAAATCTTCTGTACCCGGTATCTTTATGAACCCATCCATAAATGTTACCAAATATAAAACGCTGTATTGGCGTAAAAATAATGGGCGTATTTACTAGCACTCCTTTAGTATGTTTGTGTAAACTTGCCCATTTATAAAATCTCTCTGCTTTTGCATCATCAAAGATATAAGGAAATTCATCCGTTCCTTCACGGCTTATATCTCTCAGAAATCTTTCACATGCCCATCTATGTTTCTGGCAACAATGCTTGGTGTCATTAATACAGTCTTTAGCATATTGTATTAACTCTTCCTTTATTGTCATATATCACCAAATCCATTCTGATCTAATTCTGTTTTTTCTTCCTCTGGTGGTTTCTTAGGTACATTTTTAATTTTAGCCAATGGATTCAAGAATAATCTATCTTCCATTTTAACCAATGCATCCATCTTCGCATTAATGGCCTTATCTAATGAAATTATTCCACCAAATGATAATATATATTCATATTTTTCTATCATCTTCTGAATACGTTTTGGATGTACATTCCCGGCGTCTAATTGATCTTTAATTATTTCATTCTCATCATCGTCAACTTTAGGCATCAACTGACATACCGTTGTCCTACGTTCTAGTAAATCCATATACTCACTATAGGCCATACAGTAGCGGCCGAGCATTCCAACATCTCCAGATGCTACAAAATCAAAATCTTTATATAGCCTTATTAATTCTTTCCATTTTGCATATGCAATTTTGTCATTTTTTATATGTTTTGGACATACTAATTTATCATTTCCAAAACGTATTTCTGTATTTTTTCTATGTTCAATTTCGGCTTTTGTTAAATGTCGTTTGTTCCCATCAGCCATGATTAAATCTATAGGTTTTGCATTTCGGCCCACTACTTTTTCACCTCTTTTCATTGCCTATAAAATTTTCGTTTCTCAGAAATAGTTTATTTCACGAACTTTTTACGAAGAAAGGAGCCACACGGTCTGGGTTTTCAAGGTTCAAACATTTTTAAATAGGGGGGTATTCTCACTATTTATCATTATCGTTTAACCATATTACCAAAGCCGCCATTCTCTCTTGCTGTTTTCTTATCATGACAGCGTTTATTCATGGCTTGCCAGTTGTTTCTGTCCCAAAACAATTTCATATCTCCTCTATGAGGAATGATATGATCCACTACATTTGCTGCCAATGGATTGCCTAATGCCTTGCATTCAGCGCATTCACATGTTGGATGTTCTGCAAGAAATACTTTCCTAGCTTTATCCCATTTCGAGGTATATCCTCTAGCATGTGCAGATAGTCTTGTATTATCTTGTTTAACTTTATGCTTTTCACAATATCTATCTGTTGTTAATTCATGACATCCAGGATACCTGCATTCATGCCTTGCTCTTTTCATTTGCATCTCCACATAAAAAGCACCCACTAATTATTGTGGGTGCCTTTATTTCTTCTTCATTCCATATTTATTTACACTATCATTATAGCTTTATCTTTACGACACGTCCACGACACTTTTACGACAATTTACTTTTTATCCCTGTTAATCCCCATAACAGAATAGACATCTCTTCTAACCCTTTTTTGATATAGCGTTGTACTGTTCGCTCATCTACATTAGGATTTAGTGAGTTACCAATATCTTTCAATTGTTCACCGTTAATATAATACCGTCTAACACAATCACAATAATTCACTCTACGACATTTGCAACGCTCATCATAGATATCAATCATGTTATCTATATGCCGCATCATGAGTTCTGTTTGTTCCTTGCTTCTTATAATTGACTTAACCATCACTTTACTGTCATCATCAAACATTTCTCCTAATAATTTATCAAGCCATAAATCTTTAGCTTGTGAGGAATCTGATATACTATTCTCTACATAAGTCTTTAACTTATTGTAGTGTTTGAATAACTTCATTGTATTGTGTCTAAGAGTATCTATCGTTTCCTTTTCATTCCTACTTATTTCTTTTCTATATTCTTCTATTGCTGTTTTAGCCGCAATAGTCGTTATTTGTCTTATTAATTCCTGCTCAGTCAATGGCTACCTCCCGCATCAAGCACTTTATACTATTTCCCTTGTACGATTTCCAATTCTGATTCTGTCCAATCATGTATATGTTCATCTGCATATATAAAGTATTCATCCCCACCATCAATCTTTTTGTTCTTTCCTTCTACATATGTAAAGATACTTGGTGTTCCCCATGTACTCGTTACATAGGCATCATTATGTATTACTTCCCCATGATCATATATAGCCCCACATGTATTATCCCAGTCTTCATTAATCCCAGCATATACCATTATATTAGGTCCATATTCTAAAATATGTTTTGCCACTTTATCCCAATTAAGATTTCTTATTTTTTCCCCTCTTAATTGGGCCTCTATATTATTATTGATGCATTCCATTGTATCCATGATTTTTCACCTATAATCATCCTTCTATTTTTATCTTCATATTAATGCTTACATCACAATAAGTTTTCCATTACTATCAACCGGATACGATTTTGTTTCTAAAACTACATAGCCTGTATTTTCATAGCCATGTTTCTTTTCCCATTTACGAAAGACCTTTGTTAGCTCCTCACTTAATTCATCGATATGTTCTTTTTTGACATCCTCTAAATAACCATCAGACCACTCCTCAATTTCATCATCAAGTGCAAGACTAACGATATCATCTAGCATTTGTTCGGCAGTGTCGACATCGATTGTGACAATATAGTAATTTGGATGCCCTACCCTTACAGGCTGTTCTCCTGGTTTGTCAAAACTATATTTAAAATAATCATCGATTGCGTCTTGTAATAAATCTTGCGGCTCTCCAACATATCCATAGTTATCGCTCCAACACCATTTATTCTTATCTTCGATTAACATTAAGTTCACATCCAATCAATAGTTCTACACGTTCTTTGAAATTGAGTTTTGGTTCATCTAAATTATGCACAACGCCTTCAATTTCAGCGCCACCAAACATTTCGTCATACATTATAACTTCAATGTCTTTGTTTTCTACTCTGCTCAAGGCTTTTTCTAATTCTTTAACAGTCAACATTTCATCACCCCTTTTACCGATTAACCCACTTCATACAGCCAAGTCTCAAATAGTTAATAACTTCACTTTCATTTAATGCCTTTACATCTTTGCGTTTCTTTGCCCTTTTAATGTATCTAGCATCTTCTTTTTTATTATTAGATATATTGACCACTATTAATCCCGCATCACCTAATAGGCTTTCTATTTCATCCTTATGGTCTTCATACAGGTCTTGTGGTACTGCATAATACAAATATCCTACATGTAAATGATCATGATATCTTTTCTTCTTAAAATCTGCTCTGAAATCTTGAATACTTACCTTGATTTCTATTTCAGTAACAACTCTTGCTTTAAGGCTGAAGTAGATTAAATCTGCTTCATATTCCCCTTTCCCATCGCCATGCATTGTTATATTAGGAATAGTTATATTCTTTAAGAATAAATGCTTTCCTAACTTCTTTTGCATTTCCTCTTCCGTCATATCTTAATTTCCCTTTAATTATTTTAGCCGCTCTAGTTTCACTCTATGAAATTTTTCTATTCCCGCTGCAGCATAAGTATTTAAATTATACCCATGTCGCCGCTCCCATTCTTGTATCACTGCATTTAATTTAATTTCTAATTCTTTCTTATGTTCATCTTTTACATTACTTAAATAATCATCCGCAAGTTCACCAATCCCATAAAACTCATCTGTAGCATCATACTGTAGTTGTTCAATGATATTTTCAACATCAATTTCTGGTACAAAATATTCTGGGTGCCCTATATGAACTTCTGTTACTTCTGCATTTCTATCATCACTATAAAAATCTTCAATTGCTTCTATCCGTGTATCATATGGATATCCGGCTCTATCATCATCTACCCAACACCATTTGCTTTTATCTTTCTTTAGCATTGATTATTTTCCCTTCTTCTGTTTTGTATTGGCTCTATATCTTGCTCTATTAGTTTGCAACCGTTCTATACGCATTTTCTCTTCACATTCATAATCACTGCATATTACCCGGTTTGTTTTATTTGTATAGAATTTATTACCACAACATATACAGTACCGTTCGTACTTATACTTCTTTGCTTCTTCCGCATCACGCTTCGCTTTTATTTCTGCCCTTACCTCAGCTACTGTTCTCTTCTTTGGTATTGGCTTTCCTGCTATACAATCAGGACAATGCTTTTCTGAACCTACTGGTGTGAATAATCTATCACACCTATGACATTTCATTTGCATCTCTTTCCGTCTCCTGCTATTCACAATATTCTAATAAGCTTGTTTGTGTTTTCACATCGCTTAACATTTCTGATTTCGCCTTACTATAGAAGTCTTTTGATATTTCAAACCCATATGCACTACGTCCTAACTCCATAGCGGCTCTTAATGTTGCGCCACTACCTGCCACAGGATCTATTACTACATCACCTTCATCAGTAAAGATTTCTATCAATCTCTTTAATACTGATACAGGCTTTTGCGTTGGATGGATTTTAGGAATGATATTTTTGTTATCCCTACGCCATTCAAACCAGTTAAATATCATCTTGTGATTATTATTAAATTTCGGTAATTTTCCCCTATATAAAATCAATGCATATTCTGTAGCACCAACGACACGCATATTAGCTTTTAATGCTTGTGCTGAATAATTCTTGATAAAAGAGATTGGTATATAATTCTTGAACCCATGTTTCTTGGCATATTCAATTACCATCGCTTGCTGTTCATAGCTACAGAACACAATCATACATGGAGCCTTGCCCCTCTCTTTTGGTTCTTTCTTTAATAAGCGATTACAGAAATGAAAATATTCTGCAATATTGAAATTATGATCTGTATTAAAGAATGCTTTTCCTGCTTTCTTACTTTCTCCGTTTTTATTATCTCCACCTATATACCACATAGGATTACTTGCATATGCTGCCCCCCCTAAATTATAGGGAATATCAGCTATTACAAGTTGTGCCTTGGGTATGCCATACCTTTTGTAGTTCTGAAAATTATCATTAAATAATTCTACTTTCATTAAGCTTCCTTTCACATTTTCTTATCATGTCAAAGATTAATTCATTGGGTATATTGGACCTCTCATTATAACGACCATTCCCATTGGATTTAATATCTTTAAATGCTAACTTTGTAGCAGTTTTATTATTCCGTAAGCCAAGATTTATATTACTTGCAAAAATTGTTGGCTTTTGAATGATATAACCATAATCACTGTAATAAGTTCTATTCTTATGTGGTAATTTAAATCCTATTACATCCTCTAAATATTCCCATATTCTAGATTGCATAGGGTTCTCTATGATAAATATCTTTGGTTCATATCTCTCTATGATCTGCACCATATTATATGTACACATTTCACCATTTATTCTGGTAAGAAATGATTTCCCATATTTATATTGATACCTTTCATAATCCCTATGCTCTCTTATAGTAAATTTGCTTGATGCTTGAATATCTCCAAATAATGATGTTGCTGTATTAAATTCTTTCTTCCAGCATGCATTTCCATTTTTCATGGCACTTGCAATACTCCAACTCTCACATGGTGGAGATGCCAGAATAACATCTGGCCTATCCAACATGTCTAACTTTTCAAATAAAGCTTTATCATCAAACAAGGTATTGATAGCTAAATCTTGATTTATAAAATCATTATTTTTATTTTCTCTATCTATGCCTATGCTTGTAATATGGTGTTGCCCCCCCCATTGAGAATTGTATTCATATACAGCTTTCTTATAGCAGCAATTGCCACTATCGAATAGCCCCCATATATTCATTTTTCCTCACTTTTAAAAAATACTAACCATATTGTCTTTCCTCTTCGTTGTCCAATAATTGGTTCACAAGGCAATAAATCTTTAATCATCGGAAGAGAGATTTGTTCTTCGTTCCATTTAAATACCATTGTCCCATTCTGTTTTAAAACCCTCCAACACTCAGATAGTCCTTGTTCAATATCATCTTTCCATGTTGAATTTAATCTTCCATATTTTAATTTTAAAAATGATTTGTCTCCAACTCTCATTAGATGTGGAGGGTCAAATACTACTAGATAAAAGCTTTCATCTTCAAAAGGCATATTCCGAAAGTCTGCGATTATGTCAGGTTTAACAATTAATCTTCTACTATCACATAGCCTTGTATCTTCAGTTCGATTATCCATGTAAATTGTTTCTGTATTTTCTTTGTTAAACCAAAACATTCTACTACCACAGCATGCATCTAGTATTTTCATTAGTTATCTTTTATGCACACATTTTTAGTTTTGTAATAAACATCAACATATGTCTCATCACGATCACCATTGTGTGTTACCTCTACATATTCATCGATACCAGGACCACTTACTAACGCTTTCCAATTTTGCAAGGTTTTACAAAACCATACAATGTACATGAATTCTAACTCCTCTAATCCATGTCCCATTTCTACTAGTACTTTGCGAGCTGCTTCAATTGCTTTTATTTGTAAGTTATTCATTTTTTAATCTCCTAAATTAAATCCTGTTTAATGCCTTCCATTCATCTAGTTTGAATATATCCTTACCATGCTTTTGAGCATATTCATATTCACCTTTACATCCTCGACTCTGTTCCCAGCCATCACATAATACTAGGATGTCACAATGCCCTAATAGGCCTAGGCAAATATTTAGCCCCTTTTGGTATTCATCACCTGTTAAATAAACAAATCCATAGTTATGGATAGGTGATACATAATCATTTGTTGTATCTGCAAATATTAATTCATTCATGATTACATCTATTTTTTCTCTATTGCTCTTCTTCCCACCATAAGGATGGGCTACATAGATAAGTTTCTTACTCATTAATTTAATCCCCTCGCAGCTCTATTAAATGGACTGTTTTCATATGGTGCAATATCATCCGCATCATCCATATCTAAATCATCATCTTCACCAATGATCTCCGCATCACTGGTGTCAGCATTACCATTGGCTTGTTGTTCTTCATCAAATAGGTTGGCTTGCGCACGTTTTCCTTCAATGTATGCTTCAATTTCACCTAGAACTAGATTAATATCTTCGGCTAAGTCCTTATTAATATCTAGCCATTTAGTGCTAAATACACATACTTCGCTTTCTTTGTTACGTAGATATCCCTTTACTTTAATGCCAGATACTTCATCTGGGAAGAAATCTTTACCACCATATCTAAATTCAATTCCGGATACAGCTACCATGTTTTGAGCAAATTTAAATGCTCCAAACTTGGATAGTAATAATGCTTTCATTGTGACATGTGCTTCCTTGAATTCTGGTCTTGGCTTTTCATACGATTTCAAAGAATGCTGCTCATCCATTCCTTGTACGTATTTCGTATAATGAATATCAAATTTACCGCTTTCCATTTTAAATTTTGTTATTGTATACCTCATTTTCTTTTCTCCTTTACTTTTCTAGCATCAATATAGCCCTTACAATTTATGCACTTCTTGGCCATGATATAAGGTACTTTTACTCTAATTCCTCTTTTATCCGGCACCGGCAGCATTAATTTATTTGGGCATTTACAAGTAGTTCTTACAAACAATCCTTGATTACCTGTAAACTTTACTGCATGCTTACATGTTTTAGCTTTTAAAAACATATCCTTTGGTCTTGCCATTACCGCATCAACCTTTCTGCCCTTTCTAGGGCTTTATTTCGTTTCTTTTCTATTGGCAATGTCTCTGCATTGCCCTTATCAAAAGGGTATTTGTTCATCATCATTGAAGTTATCAAAGTTCGATGGTTCATTATGTCCACCATTTAATGTGGCCCCTATAAAACTTGCGACCACTTCTGTTACATATCGCTTTTCGCCATTTTGAGTTTCATATGATCGTGTTTGAATTCTGCCTTGTACCAAACATTTATTTCCCTTTCGCAAAGTCCCTATTTCTTCTGCTAAGGTTCCCCATGCTACACAATTTACAAATGCCGTCTGTTCCTTTGCTTCCTTTGTATTAGCATCAATATAGGTATTACTTGCAGCTACTGTAAATGTTGCTACCGCTCTACCAGTCTTTGTATATCTTACTTCTGGGTCTCTCGCTAAATTGCCCATTAAATTAACCGTGTTCATTTTTTCTCCTTTATGCTATTTGTATAGATGCCATCTACTTCTTCTAATTCAGTAACTGATATTTCCCCATTTAGCCATGCAGCACATATAGCTACATCCATAAATGAATTTGTATATATTCCATCATCTGTGGTATGTATCCCTACAGATATTCCAGCTTCTGTGAAATATATATATTTCCCTGTATCATTCCATGCATTCATGGCATATGCGTTTATAATTGCTTCTCCAGTTGTTCTAGGAATAAATACAATCCCGCTATATTTGTTTTCCATTAATTATCTACCCTTTTATTCCATGCCTTTTCACAATCTAAATACAATGGCCACTCTTCAAAATGAGTGACGGCTCCACATTTATCACATGCCACCATATGATGTTTTAGCCCTACTTTTATCCCTGTCATAATCCTCATATGTTTATTCCCGCAAAACGGACAGGGCCTTAGTCGATTTTCTCTGTTCATATTCTCCCCTCCAATCAGGTAATCGAATTAGCCTATATGTTCTAAATGGAAATCCGTAATTATTAATTCCCTCATACACGCTGTCTTTATCAAGGTAATATCCATTTGGTACTCTGATATCCTTTCTCCACTCTGTAGCCTTTAATATCTTTTTCTTTACCTCCGGCTTTTCCAGGTTATTACTTGATACCCATTTCTTTCTTATCTGGGTATCATGATGGGCAATATCAGATTTCCGTTCTTTCATAAAATACTTTGCCAATCCTATGGCATCTTCTGCTTCACCTCTGTAATACTCAATCTTGGTGTATCCATGTGGCCATAGTTTCTTCAATAATTTAGTGGTTAACTCCACACCTCTTGAAAGCAATGCATGGAAATGTATGCGCCCCTGCTTTTCCATCACATAGATGTATTTACAGATTGTCTTCTTTTTATTAAATAAGTCTCTTACCTTTCTAAAGAATTTTCGTATCATCTCTTTTGCATCTAATTCATCTTCCTCATTCTTAAATGTAAGAGTCAGATAATAATCATCAGCCTTAAAATTCATATCTATTAGCAGCCTTAATTGTTTTTCGGCCACTCTTAAATTATTTTTCCTTATAGTCTCCGGTGTTACTTGCTTTCTTTCACTCCTTATTTTTCTTCCTGGTTTTCCATAGTATGAATTTCCTGTAATATGATCTGATACTTCAATCATATTTACAGATTTTATTGTCGTCCTTTTTCTCATTTAGTTATCACCTTATGTTGAGTTGTTAATGTATCTATCTAGTCTCACAAAATAGCTATAAAACCCCTATTTTACTAGACTTTTCCCATTATGCGTGATATACTAAACATGTAAGGTTTAGTTATCACATAACTTTAATGGCCGTGTTTCCCGACACGGTCATTTTTCTTTGTCAAAATTACAATGCCAATCACCTTGAGACTTTGTTAAGTATTGGCAATTACTGCAGCAATCCATGCATATCAACTGTTTATGTCTATGACATACCACAGCATGCTTGATTGCTTTTTTACATTCCGGGCATGTATTATTTAGTGCTTTCTCATACCATTTAGTACTCATATCCATGCCTTTCTTTTAGTATTGTTTGTAAAACTTTTCTGTATTCTCTTGGATGTGATCCAGCGTGAATTTTAATTCTATGGCAATGCCAGCATAAGCAACATAGATTTTCTATGTTATTTTTTCCTCCTGCTGACCTATATTTGATATGATGGATCTCTTCATAAGGGGCTCCGCATAAAATACATTTTCTATGGTCTCGCTCTATCACCTTAGGACGGATTTTCTCCAACTCCATATCATTCTTTTTTTTATTTCTACTTTTCTTGCTTAATGGTTTCTTTGAAACCATTCTTTTTTTTGCTCTTAACGGTGTCCTTTTAAGCATTTTTATCCCAGTCCCTAGCTATTTGGGCCTCAACTAATCTACAATCCAATTTATAAATATTGATTGCTTCCGTAGCACTGGCATAGAGAGTTTTAGCTACATCCCGTTCATACCGTAATTGGCTTATAATCTCATCTCCATTTACCAGTTCCATGATCAGAGATACTTTTTCTCCGTTATGTTTTGCCAGTAATATGGCCTTTCGTTTCTCTACCCGATATTTCCGTTCCGCGGCCGCCAGTTCTATGCCCCGTTCTTTAGCAACTGTAAGGGCCTTATTTAAATCATCCCTTCGTTTATTTAGATATGGTAGTAACTCCCAACTGTCTAATTGCTGCATGCTGCTTCCTTTTTATTTCCTTAATTTTCTTGTTATATAGCCATAATCGTTTGGCTTTTTGTAGCAAATAAATTCCAATAGAATATGCTGCTATATTAACTACATTAAAAAGAACATCGCCCCATGACTGTGCAAATTCAATGCCACCATATAATCCAAATACAATGACACCAAATAACCACTGTATCGCTATAATGAACTTATCCATATTTACTACTCCTATGCTTTTAACCATTTCATGTGTTGCGAACGCATCCACATCTCAAATTTATCTACATGGACCAATGTTTGTTGTGGTCCAAGTTGCATACAGATTTCATTGAATTTACCCTCCTTACGGATCATGTCAATTCTTCTGTAAATATACATTTTGCTACGGCCCCATATCTTGGCCAATGTACTGATTGGTACATATTTAGGTTTAATAGTATCCATGGTTATCCTCTTATTGTTAATATGTTATGTTCTATCAAATGTTTTTTATGGTGAATTAGTTCTACTTTGATTGCCATATATCCACCATCATTATGTAAGTATCGTTTGTAATATATTGGTTGTTGTTTAATCTTTTTCTTTCGGCCCATTTTTGTTTGATCTCCTCCTTTAACATTCTTTTCACATTTATTTCATTTTTATTAATAAGTTGTTGTTATAATTACCTTAGAAAGGAGGTGATTAATATGAGTGAGTACGATATGAAAATCCATACACTAGCATTAGAATATCTGCGTCAACGAAAACGTCATAATGACAATCTTCCTCTTACCACAATTGAGTTTGCTAATGAATATAAGCAAGTTGTAAAGCAATTTAAACAGATGATTCCTAAATACTTTTAATTTCTTACTATTTAGAATGAGGTGATCATATGCCATCATTACTAATTAATACCAACTTCGAAGGCCTTGAGTTAAGTGATATTAAGACCACTATTATTAAACAAACAGCTTCTGAAATCGAAGCATTTTTTGAGTATCCAAACGGATTTAAAATGTATACATTTCTAAATGCAGATGGTTTAGTAGACGTAAAATGTAATTGGTCCTTAAAAGAAGAATCCAATGGTAGCTTTACCCCAATTCCACCATCTGAGTAAAATTTTATAGAGCCTTGTCATCAAGGCTCTATTTTTTATTCATATTTCTACATAAACCTTTAATAATAATCCCAGTAATATTTTCCATTGGATTAATGTCTTCATTATTGACATTAATTCTTTTGCCTTGAATTCTTACACCAGCTTTATCTACTTCAATCTTTGACATTACTTCCGGTCTATTAGCCATACCTTGTTGTGCATGTTCTAATTCAATGTATGCATAAATTAATTCTGGAATATCTTTACTAGATCTAATTCCAGTCTTTGTATCCAAACGCTTTAAAATATAATCCTTTAGTGTTCTTTGAATTTCTTTCATTTTCTGTTACCTCTACTAAATAAATTTTTCTCATGTTATACTCATCTCAAAAGGAGGAGATGATTATTATGGATGGTTATCAAACATGGTTAAACTATATTATTCCTTTAGTTTCAATTTATATTTCTCATTACTTAGGTACAAAATTGGCTTCTAATAGATCACAAGATGCATATAAAAAACTTAGATATGAAAAGGCTTATGTTCCATTTATTCAGTCTTTGTATCGTGGTTATATGTTTGACCCCCAATATATCCCCATAGGCCGAGAACAAAGAGATTACTTCCTTGATTTGCTAAGTAATAACATGCAATACTACGGGCCTCTTGTTTTGAAAAATTACCCTGCTTTTTATCGTGCATATCTTGATATGCTAGAATATGAAGATAATAATTTCGGTTTTGATTCTGCTCCACAAAATTACATTCGAGAATTTAAAACTATTTCTAATGAACTATTACTAGAAGCGACAATGCTAGAATCACATTTAAAATTGCCAGGATTAGCTTTAACATTCCAAATGGTTCGCTCCTCATATGCCAGAAGTAACAAGTAGCAATTGCGCTCCCATTCATCCATATTTGAAGTAATATGTCTTTCATTTTATGTTCCGTTCCTATTAATTAGCTCAATATGCAGGTTATAACCTTTGCATTTATCAAAACCACAATTGTATTTTTTCTTTAAAACCCAACAATCACATATGGCTTTTAATTTTGCCCCACAATGTTCACAGAAATTTCCATCTATTACTTCTGTATTACATTTGGGGCATTTTACTTTTCCTTCCTCCTGTTTCATTTGTATCACCTCATTGAAAGTCTCATTTTTGAGACTATTTTGATAAAAAAATAGAATAAGCTTCCGAATCAGTTAATGAAAGTACCGCTTTAATTCGTAATGCCTCTTCTATTGTAAAATTGTTTCCATCTTTATCAAGTCTTCTATAAAACGTGCTTCTATCAATTCCGACTCTATCAGAAAACTCTACAATATTATACCCACAACTTAATATTTTTGCTTTTAAAGCCTGTACATCCATATACATCACCTCCCTTGATGTTTGTCTCATTTTTGAGATTAATTAAAGTATATCCCTATCACTATATTTCGTCAAGACATTTTTTCTCACTTTCGAAACATTTTAAACTTTTTAAATTTATTTGTTGCAAATATGATACACTTATACTATACTTGTCTCAAAGGAGGAGAAGTTATGACTGAAAGGATACATGAGCGTATAAAACGTTTACGCAAACAGAATAACTTATCTGTAGATGAGATCATTAAAAAATTAAATATTTCTCGTGCTACCTATTATCGATATGAAAGTAATGAAATAGAAAAATTACCATTAACGATACTTGAGCCACTTGCAAATATATTAAATACTACTCCTGCATATTTAATGGGATGGGAAGAACCGCATCAAAGGTCTACTTCTACTCTCTCTAAGCAAACAGAAGATTATTATTTAGATGCAGAAGCTGCGGAGTATGCAGAAATGCTTCGAACACGCCCAGAAATGCGTTTATTGTTTTCCGCATCAAGAGGTATTTCTAAAGAAGAAATGCAAGAGGCAGTAAATTACATTGAATTCATCAAATCTAGAAATAAAAAATAATACTATTAGGGGTTGTTAGTTTGATTATTAATATTATTGAGTGTGATATTCCTAATGTAAAAGCCATTTCATCAACTGGGGAAGATGAAGGTGTACACAATATTTATATCCGTAAAAATATGTCTATTGAAGATATGCGTAACGAAATAAAGCACGAGTTATTGCATATTCTTAATGATGATTTCCATATTGATCATCATGTTAATTTAATTGAACATATGGTAAGACGTAGAGAACTTACTAATGATGTATTAGAAGAAATCGACTTTTATCATCATGTATTATAAATTTTATTGCTTTTTTGTTGACCTCAACAAAATCATAAATGGTGATTAATATGAAACTAAAATTATTACCTTTATTATTTTCATTCTTATTAATTAATACATCTGTATTTGCTGCTATATATCCACAACATCTATTAGATAATCCAAATTATCAATTAGTATATGCTCTAATGGATCATGCTGTATATATAGATGTGTCATCAGCTTATTTAAAATACAATAGTTCTGATGATTTTATTATTGCAGTTAATGAAACAGATGCAGCTTTTATTTTTGACCCATCTACTGAACTCGAAAACTTAAAATCTATCAAAGGTACAAATTTAGTTTGGTACTATAAACCTCTTTCACCTAGTAAAGTATTTACTACTCAAGTAACTATTGATTCTAAGCCTGTTATTCTTCCTCCATATATCGGTGAACAATATGCTTATTATTCTTTAAACTCTGGTGATAGTTGGATGCCTTTTGATATTTCTAATACAGCTGGCCCTATGCGATTACGTAGTAAATCCTTTATTCTTCTTGTAAATAAATTATCATCTAAATAAAAAAATGCCTCTATCTAGCTACTACTAGATAGAGGCTTGATGCCTTAGAGTAGACACCACATATTTAAATTATAGCTTCTCTAAGGCTTATTCTCTATACCTTTTAGTCTTGGAGGTGTTTTTATGTGGGTTGAAACTGTTATTTCTAAATCTGGTACAATCAAATATAAGTTTAATGAACGTTATACTTGTCCTTACAGTGGCAAATATAAACGTGTTTCTGTTACCTATACAACTAATAGCCGACAAGCATATAAAGACGCACATGCTGAACTGCTCTCTAAAATTAGTAAGGCAACGGATACTACAACTAAACATATGACTTTATCCCAGTTGATTTTAGAATACCTTGAGTGTAAACGTGATTTTAGAAAAATTACTACTCAGAAGGCGCAAGACTTTTTATATAAAACCCTCATTGATTGGTTCCCAACTGACATATTAATTGAAAATATTAATACATTCATCCTGCAATCAACCCTTGATAAATTTGCCAAGCAATATTCTTACAACTATACAAAAGCAGGATTAAGCCTTATCCGTCAGTCATTTAAATATGCCCGGCGAATGGAATATATTACTAACATTTCTTTCCTTGATAATATCGAACTGCAACGGCCAATTATGGATGTAGAACAGATTAAAAAACAGCGTACTAAATTTCTTACTAAAGATGAGCTAAAAAAACTATTGTCCTTATTAGATGAAAAGTATCATCATGTATCTTTGCTATGTGAATTTCAAAGTTTAACCGGATTGCGTTTTGGTGAAATGGTAGCATTACGAATTCAAGATTATAACCCATCAACATCTGAAATTGATATTAATGCTACTCTTACCATGGTAGGTTCTCTAAAATCTCCAGCTATTCGGGTACCTCCTAAAAATGTACACTCCATACGTAAAATTAAGCTGGATGAAAGGGCTACCCAGATTATTAATCACTTTATTACCGCCAATAAAGCACGGAAATTATGGAAACAAAACTTTCCTTCCACTGATTATATCTTTATTACTGATGGAGGCCTTCCATATGATCTACGTTATGTAAATAAAGTTATTAAGAAAATCGGATTTTTTAAGCCTGTAAGCACTCATACATTTAGACATACACATATTTCCCTACTAGCTGAATCAAATGTCCCTCTAAAAGCAATAATGGAACGTGTAGGCCATAATGAACCACGTACAACATTGGCAATATATACCCATGTTACTGATGAAATGAAAAAGGAATTGAATAATGCAATCACTAATATAGGTAATTCTATATCGCACAAATAATGAAAAGCACCGTATCATTACGGTGCTTTTTCTAATATATAAAAGGGGCAAATATTTATTATTTAAAGGGGCAAAAAGGGGGCAAATTTTCGTTATAATTTGTTACAATTTGTTATTATTCCTTTTCTAAATTGTTAGATAATTACTGATTGTGTTGCAGTTTGTTATAATGCGTTATAATCTGTTAATCAGTAAATAAAAATGGTGGAGATGAGGGGAGTCGAACCCCTGTCCAAGAGTGTTGCCATATAGACTTCTCCGAGCACAGTCTATGATTGAGATCTCGGGTTGCTATCGCTCACAGACAAGCTACACAACCCCAGTTCATATTGTCTCGCCTAATTCATATGAACAACTAAATTAGACCAGCCTACTGTTTGACGTCCATTCACACTTGGTAGGCACAAGTATGAGGGACGTAGCTTATGCAGCTAATGCAAAATTTTCTTCTGCGTTTAAATGTTTTCCCACCGTTTAACGGCCTCATGGAACGCCGACTCGCTATCTATACCACACGCACCCCTGTCGAAACCTTTACATCCCCGTGCGTCGGTCTCATAATTATAAGCCCATTTAATACAGCTGTCAATTATATAGAGCCTTTATAATTCAGTTAAATCTATAACTTCTAGATTACTTTATCCACTACTACAAATGAAGCTATTATATAGAATCATAAAATTAATTCAATTCTTTGATAGCTTTATCCAATGTCCGGCACACATAATCAATTTGTTCTTTATTATGAGCAGCTGTAACGGTTAAACGAATTCTACTTTCACCAACAGGAACTGTAGGCGGACGTATCGCTGTACCTATAATTCCAGCATTGTATAGATAATCAGATACTGCTAGTGTATCTTCATTACTTCCGATTAATATTGGGAAAATTGGAGTTTCATTGGTCGCTTCAATTCCCATGGCAATCAATTGAAGAGCCATATAGTTTACGTTCTCTTGTAAACGTCCTAATACAGATGTATCAGACTCAAGAATATGCAACGCAGCCAGGGCTGCCCCTATGTCAGCAGGAGATAATGCAGTGGAGAATATAAAGCTACGACTCATATTCACAAGATAATCAATGATGGTGCTATTAGCAGCTACATAGCCGCCAACAGAACCTAACGATTTGCTCAATGTACCTAGCTGAATATCCACTTCTTTCTCGAGACCATAATAAGCAGCCGTTCCATGACCGCTACCAATGGTCCCCGTCGCATGAGCATCGTCTACCATAAGTAAAGCATTATACTCACGGCTAACCTCGTAAAGCTTATCTAATGGGGCTATATCGCCATCCATGCTAAAGACCCCATCTGTGACAATGAGCTTACGTGCATTACGATCTACTTGTTTAAGTAAAAACTTTAACTCCTCTACATCACAGTGACTATAGGCTTTTACAGTAGCCTTACTCAATCTACAACCATCAATAATACTAGCATGGTTTAATTCATCGCTAAAAATGGTCATATTTTTATTTGCTATGGCAGAAATAGTACCTACATTTGCCATGTAACCCGTATTAAAGACGAGAGCTTTTTCTGTATTCTTAAATTTTGCTAGTTCTCTTTCAAGATCTGTAAACAAGGGAAATGTACCGGATACCAGACGCGATCCACCTGATCCAGTACCATATTGTTGAGCTCCCTTAATGGCCCCCTCTATTACACGTTCATCAAAAGTAAGACCTAAATAATTATTTGACGCCATCATCAAATATTCTTTATCATTTCTTTTAACACGTACTGCGTCTATAGGGCAATATTCCGTTAATGTACGCAAATTTAGGTTATTGATTTTATTATTTAATTGCTCTTGGAAGAATTTATACATACAATCACCGCTGAACAAGTACTGGTGCTTTTTCCAAATACTTGATTACACAGTCCACATCAGTATTTGGTTTAACAAAAAATACACGCCCTCCTAGATTAGATCCAAATTCTTTCATGCTAGGAATTCGATGGTAAATATCATTGCAAGCAACATAGCCTACTGTGTAATCAGGATCATCAGACCAACATAATTCACCTACAATCCCCTCTGCAGATTGCACTTTAGAAGCCAATACTAAGGCCTCTCTCATATGTTCATTTTCCCCTAGTTTTTCAGAGTCAAAGGAGTCCATATGACTCACGCGAACACCACGGTTACCAGAATCTATGCGCTCACCAGAAATTGCATCAACCAACATAGCACCTCGCATAGATGAATCTAAACCTTCTAATAGAAAAATAGCATGTTTAACAGCAGTTTCACTAATATCAGCGCCCTGTAAAAGTTCAACAGCTAATTGATGTGCCTCGGCAACAGTATTCGCCAAATGTTCATTTACCTTTAAACATTCTATATATGTAATTGTTTCTGCAGGAATTAAGTCCACTGTAATATTAATAAAATCAGCTGTCCCCTTACTATGATGCAGCGCTCGTTCGGCTAAAGACTGGGCAATAGATCCAACTTGATTTAAGGTCACAATGCGTTCTGCGCCAGAAATATGGTGGCCCCCGTTTTCATGGGGACCACCTTGAGCCGCGCGCATACGCACACTATATAATTCGTCCATTATGATACCTTACCTTTAACTACATTACTTTGAGGTACTTGGTTGTGAATTTTATAGAATACTTTCACAAATACTGGTGCCATAATTACTGTAAAGATCATACCTGGAACTGCGAGAGCTATCATCGGTAATGCAGCCTTACCAACGTATAAAGACAAAGATAATCGCGCTAAAGCAGATGCAATTGGACCAGAAACCATAATACCTATCATGTGATTATGGCAGATCCAAAGGATTAGTCCCACAATGAGCCGGAATTGCATAGCAATCATAACATTTAAAATGGTTTGAGTACCTAATGCTAAGCCTATTAGACTAGATAAACAACCACTTATAATATACTTTTTAAATCCGAATACGGCACATATCGCTACCGCCAACGGGGCTGATAATTGAAACTCTATACCTGGAATGACATTAGGTATTTTAATAGCCCCTAATACAGTAATCATGGCAGTTAAAATAGCAACCTCTGTAATGTACCGAATGTTCTGATTCATAATGTATCTCCTCTACTTAGAAAATGTCAACTACAAACATCTCTTATTGTTTACATTATAAATTCTCACTGTATTTTTATCAACCACTAAAAATAACATAGTTAACAAATATACAAAAAGAACCAAGCCATATCGACTTGATTCCTTATAATTCTTAATATTTTTGTTGCTCTTTAATTCGCTTAGCAATATCGCGCTTGGCATCACGTTCCGCCATATCTTGACGCTTGTCATAAAGTTTCTTACCAGTTACTAGACCCACAGTAACCTTTACATAACCGTGACTAAAATGAAAGTTTAGCGGCACTAAAGAAAATCCTTTTTCCTTAACTTGAGCATGTAACTTATTGATTTCAGATTTATGCATCAATAACTTGCGTGTCCGCTCCGGTTCATGGTTAAAACGATTACCTTGTTCATACGGACTGATATGTACACCATACAATAAAATTTCCCCTTTATCTATACGACAAAAGCTGTCCTTAAGATTAAGCTTACCTTGACGAATAGACTTTATTTCAGTTCCTGTTAAAGCAATACCAGCTTCATAGGTTTCATGAATATGAAAATCATGACGCGCCTTACGATTGTCAGCAATAAGCGATGGGCTAGATTTCTTTGCCATATTCTCCTCTATCGTTTACGTTTACTTTTAGATTTTTTAGATTGACTACGTTTTGTAGCTTTATTTGACTTCTTGCGACTCGATTTACCTTTTTTAGATTTTTTACTGAAAGCATCATATCTAGAACGCCCAGCTTTTGAATCATCTCGTTTAGAAGTTTTTCTACCGTTTTTTCGGGATGACTTTCGCCCCTTTAGATTTCCAAAACCATCACGACTAGTAGCATAGTCAGAGCCACTACTCAATTGTTCTTGGATAGCCATCAGATTATCTACTTCACCAAGAACAAAATCGATTTGTTTCTTTTCTACATCGGCTTTTACAAGTGTAACAGTAACCTTTTCACCTAAGTGATAGGTTTTACCTGTCCGCTTACCAACAAGAACAAAATGTTCTTCGTCAAAGAAATAATAATCGTCGTTCATCATGCTAATATGCACGAGACCGTCGATACCATTCTCTAACTCTACGAACATGCCAAAGGAGGTTATGCTCGCAATAGTGCCTTCAAAAACTTCGCCTACAAATGGAACCATGTATTGAGTCTTCTTTAGATCAGTAGTTTCTCGTTCTGCCTCGGTTGCCACTTGTTCTTGTATGGAAGAATGTTCCACAGCACCAGCTAAGAAAGCTTCATCTACATCTCGTTTAGAGTATCCACCCTTCCAGTGCATATCCGCTTTTAAAAGTCGATGTACCATCAAATCCGGATAACGTCTAATGGGAGATGTAAAATGCGTATAGCAAGTGGATGCTAACCCAAAATGGCCGACGTTTTCAATGCTATATTTCGCTTGCTGCATAGAACGTAAGGTCATAATTTGAGCCACTTGCTCAATATCTTGTCCCTTCACTACATCAAGGATTTTTTGGAAATCTCGTGGTGTTACACCATCAGCACTAAGGACAAGAGTTTGACCTAAATAATGTAATACCTTTTGGAATAAATCCAATTTTTCTTCACTAGGATGTTCATGAATACGATATACCGATGTACGTTGAGTATCCTTTAAATGCGTAGCTACCGTCTCATTAGCAATGAGCATACATTCTTCGATAAGCCGCTCTGCCATAGTTCGATCGCGTTTTACGATACGCAACGGTGTACCATCGAGATCAAGTAATACCTTATATTCCGGAAAATCAAAGTCTAATGCCCCTCTACGACGACGCATACGATTTAAAATCTTAGAAATTTCTGCTAAGTCACGAAGCATAGGAATAAAATCTACTAAATCGTCAGGAACAATGTTTTCCTCTAACGCTTTATAAACTTCTTTATAGCTGCAACGACGTCCTACATGGATAATAGACGGACGAATACGATAATTAACAACTGTACCTGAATCATCAATTTCCATCATACACGTCATAGCATAGCGATCTTCGTGGGCATTTAAACTACAAATACCATTCGATAATACCTCTGGTAACATTGGTACTACGCGGTCCACTAAGTAAACTGAAGTCCCCCGCTTGTATGCTTCATTGTCAATAGGCTGGCCTGAAGTAACATAATGACTAACATCCGCAATGTGTACGCCTAGCTCATAATTACCATTTGGTAATTTACGACCACTTACAGCATCGTCAAGATCTTTTGCATCTTCTCCATCGATAGTTACCATTTGTAAGGCTCTAAGATCCCACCGCTTCGGATCTTCATGAACAATAGTATCTATCTTCTCACTTGCCTCAATTACCTCTTTAGGGAATGCAAAAGGAATCTTATGATTAGCCATAATACAGTTGATGTCTAGGCCTACATCCCCCTTATAACCTAAAATTTCTGTTATAATTCCTTCAGGTTTTTTATTGCCTTCAGGCCATTTTGTAATTTTTACTAGTACCTTAGCTCCACTCCGAGCATCTAAAGTATCTTTTAAATCTACAAAAATATCTGTTCCAATACGTTCATCATCTGGTACAACAAAGCCGAAGTGTTGTTGTCTGTCGTAAGTACCAACTATGGTTTCATTAGCACGCTCAATAACATCAACGATGATGCCTTCACGTTTATGTTTTGTATAATCTGATGGTACAATACGAACACGTACCTTATCATTATGCATAGCAGTTCCTTTATTTTGTTCTGCTACATAAATATCTTCATCATCCAGCATAATAACAAATCCATAAGATTTACGATATCCTTTGTAGATACCTTCATATTCTTCATGCTGTTGATCTTCATATCGGTATACATCTGGTCGAGATGAAGTTAATACGCCTTCACGGGCGAGCATTTTCGCAGATCGAATAAACATTTCAAGATCTTTGCCACCTCGAATACGATTATCCATTGCTGCATCCTCAATATGGTATGCATGTGGTTGTATAGATTTATAAAAGTCCAATACCTTCTTCTTCAAGTCTGCACCCCCTTATTAGGATGAAAAAAGAAAAAGCCTGCAAAGCAGGCTTTCATCATTAGAATTGATTAATCATTGCCCCTAACACTAAGCTCAACACAGCAAAGATAATCCCCAATATAATCGTACATTTAGATAAGAAAGCATCTAAACCGCGTTGCTTACCACCAAAAGAAGAGTCTGCCGCACCAGAAACAGCACCGCCCATGCCTGCATTTTTGCTATTTTGTGCAACAACTACTACAATTAATAAAATAGATACGATTACTTCTACAATCATTAAGAAATTTGTCACGACTGTCATCCTTCCTGTGATGCTCGATGCGAGCCCAATACACGATGTTCTAAATACTTCTCTAATTTACGTTTTACCCTTTGTAGCGCATTATCAATAGATTTAACACTACGATCTGTGACCTCAGCCATTTCTTGATAGGAACGTCCATCAAGGTATCCTTCCAAGACTTCCCATTCGAGATCACTTAAAATATGACCAATATTGTGCTCAATATCATCTAGTTCCTCTTGACTGATAATGAGGTCTTCAGGATTTGTAATCTTTGTTGAAGATAGCATTTCAATCAATGTACGCTCAGAGTCCTCTGTATACACCGGTTTATTTAAGGATATATAGGAGTTCAAAGGCGCATGTTTTTGTCTTGTAGCCGATTTAATAGCTGTAATAATTTGTCTAGTTATACAAAGTTCTGCAAAAGCTCTAAAAGACGCTAATTTATCATGTTTAAAATCTCGCGTCGCCTTATAGAGTCCAATCATCCCTTCTTGGATGATATCCTCTCGGTCGGCACCTACCAAAAAATAGGAGCGAGCCTTAGCTCTTACAAAGTTCTTATATTTATTAACAATATAATCGATTGCAAACTCATTTTGCTCTTCCTGAGCTATGACCACAACTTGCTCATCGGTCATTTCCTTGAAATTGTAATCGGACTTGCGTGTATGAATCATTTTCATAAGCTCCTCCTTACAATTGAGCGAGAAAAACCAATATATTTATTATACTGGAACGGTATATGATTTTCAACTATCAATGACCTCGACGCAATTTCTCAAGCTTTTCAGCAACTTCAGGAGATAATAAACCTCCCACTTCATTACGACGCACTGAAAATTGATCACGTCTATGTTCATGAGCATATTGAAGTCGTTCTTCTTCCTTAGCTATACTAATCATATTTTGCAACTCACGAGCAGGAATGCGCAACCCGCCAGAGCCTAGAATTTGATTCTGTTCTGCCCCATCGGAGGTTACAACATATACATTAGTATATTTGCCTTTACGTAAAAATACCTCTCGTTCAATAAAGGAATCCGCCGTTTCTCCATCCTCAGTATACACTTCGATAAATCCACTTGTAATAGATTCAATGGAACCTCCAGATTTTGTATACTTACCATCAAATACAAGGATTACTTCGTAACCCTTAAATTTACCATAGTTCAACAATCTATCTCGAAGCTCCATTCTCGCATGTTCTAAAGACTCATGAGCCAATTTTTTCAAATGAGTCCAAGCAAAAATAACATTATAGCCGTCTACAATTAAAATATCTTTTAGCATGATTATTTCGCCTGGCGTTGACGTACCGCCTCATACATAAGAACTGCAGCTGCAACAGATGCATTCAAAGAATTCAAATTTCCATACATAGGAATTGTTACAAGGAAATCACAAGCTTCTTTTACAACGCGACTAATCCCCTTACCTTCATTACCAATGACTATAACCGTAGGAATTGTCATATCTGCTTCATACAAGGTACGATCACCTTCCATATGAGCCCCCATTACCCAAAATCCTTGTTTTTGAAGTTGTTTAATGGTTTGCACTACATTGCCAATTTGTACAAGTGGAATTTGTTCAATAGCTCCAGCAGATGTCTTTGCAACAGTAGCATTAATAGGCGCATTATGTCGTTTAGGAATGAGTACAGTCGTAGCTCCCGCACATTCAGCAGTACGAATGATAGCTCCCATATTATGTGGGTCTTCAACCCCATCCGTTAAGATGAGTAAAGGAACCTCATGTGTCGTTTCTTGTAATACCTCGCCCAATTCTTTAAATTGAACGGCCGATACAAGAGCTATAACCCCTTGATGTGGTACCTCTAAATCGTACTTATTCATCTGTTTAACTGGTGTTGGTCTAACTTCAATACCTTGAGATTTAGCAAGATTTACAATATCAGCTAACCCTGTTTTTACCTTATCTTCACTGACCAGAATACGTTGAATAGAACGGCCACTTTTAAGGGCTTCTTTAACCGCATTGCGACCTACAATATAATTATCCATACTACATACCTCGTAGAGTTATAGAAAAGGCTTGCCCCAAGATATGCTGTAAGCGCTCATCTTGGCGCGTTTCATAAAGAAATCCTAGTACTGCTTCAAAGGCCGTACTACTGCGATATTCTTGAACAGTACTACTTTTAGGCACGTTTACATTACTATTTCTAGCACGGCGTGCAATAGCTTGTTCATCTTCTGTGAAAGTATTTTCTATTTCTAGCAATACTTTTGCCTGTGATTTAGCACAAATAAATTCAGTAACGATAGTATGTAAGATCTGTACTTTTGTAATATTCATTTGTACTACGCGTTCGCGCACATACATGGAGTATACTGCATCACCGATATAAGCTAGCATAACTGCATCGGCACTTAGGCACTCCTCTATTGTTCGTTTGCGCAAACGAAGCGGCTCTTCTTCAAGAGCCGTTAGTTTCTTTATCGCTTCATTCTTTAAGAATTGAAATTGTTTAAACTTCACGTTTTTTCCACCGTGCACCTTGAGGAGAGTCCTCAATGGTAATACCAATCTCAGCTAATCGATCGCGGATACAATCAGCTAATGCCCATTGTTTTTGCTCGCGACAAGCTTGACGTACAGAAAGAATAACTTGCATTAATTCTTCATATTCAGCAGCATTAGCACCCGTATTGCCTTCCCAAGCTTTTTCAAGAACACCAATAACATCTGTCATAAATTTGAAGATTCGTTTCACTTCAGCAATTGCCTCTTGGCAAACAACGCCTTCTCTACTTGTTACAGCTTGATAGTAGATATTAATTTCTTTTGCAAGACCGAACATACTAGAAGTTGCTAAAGCAGTGTTGAAATCATCACTCATAGCATCCTCAAATTCTTCTTCGTATGCTTTCGCTTTTTCTAATAAGCGTTGAGCTTCATCACATGAGCCTGGCTCACATTTTTCAAGGTAAAGAAGGTTTTCAATAGCTGTGCTTAACCGTTCCAAAGATTTATTAGCTTCTTCTAGACGCTCATCAGAGAAATCTAATGGGCTACGGTAATGCGTGCTCAATAAGAAGTAACGCAATGCATCAGGACTATATTGTTCTAAAATATCTTTTACCAAGAAGAAATTATTCAAGGACTTAGACATTTTTTCAGAATTAATAGTGATAAAACCATTGTGCAACCAGTAGCGCACTGCTGGATGTTGACCAGAGCAACCTTCTGATTGAGCAATTTCATTTTCATGATGAGGGAAAATCAAATCGCTACCACCACCGTGGAAGTCAAATTCTGTGCCTAAATATTTTTGGCTCATAGCAGAACATTCAATGTGCCACCCTGGACGACCATTCCCCCATGGGCTTTCCCAATAAGGTTCACCAGGTTTTGCTGCTTTCCACAAAGCAAAGTCCATAGGATTCTTCTTACGACCATCTACTTCAATACGTGCGCCTGCTTCCATATCGTCTAATGTACGACCAGATAACTCACCGTAATGTTCAAATTTCTCCACACTATAATATACATCGCCATCGAGTTCATAGGCGTAGCCCTTGTCAATCAATGTTTGAATCATAGCAATGATATCATCAATATGTGTAGATACACGTGGATAAATGTCTGCACGTTGTACACCTAACGCATCCATTACTTCAAAATAACTATCGATATAGCGGTTTGCAATGGTATCCCAAGAGACACCTTCACCATTAGAAGTGTTGATGATTTTATCATCCACATCAGTAAAGTTTTGTACATATGTTACTTTATAGCCTACATGTTTCATATAGCGACGAATTACGTCCCAAGTCACGAAAGGACGAGCATTGCCAATATGAGGATGATTGTATGGTGTGACACCACATACGTACATTTTTGCCTCACCTGGTGTTACAGGATTAAAAACCTCTTTTTGGCGCGTCATAGTATTATAAACAGTAATTTCTCTCATCGTTACCGATGCCTCCAATTTTGTAAAATAAAAAAGACCTCTCATCTCATACAGAGACGATGGTCCGCGGTTCCACTCTGTTAGGTACCAATAGCGATACCCACTCATCGCATAACGGTGCGTCGCCGGACAAACCTACCTATAATCGGAGTGTCAGCTCATGAATGCATTTCATCTACCTATCCATGAACCCTCCCACCATCGGTTCTCGCTAAAAAGTTAGTTGTAGAGTACTTCTTTCAGTCTCAGCTATTAAAATAATCTATATTCATATATAAAAATATTTTACCAATAAAGCTATAGAATGTCAATATTTACAAGAAAGATCCCCATCTTTCATAGGCAGCTATTCACATATCATAATAGGTATTTTAAATAGCTTAATTAGAAAGATGAGGATATATAATCAGAATATTAAATTACTATTATCATTCATAACAATAGCTTTTATAGTACACAAGTAATAATAATGTCATTACATCAAATCAATTAATATTAAGCATTTTCTAATTTATCTTGATCATCATGTTTACGGCAAATACCTGCAAAAATAGATCCTGTAAAGTTATGAATGATGGAGAATACTGCACCTGCTACCGCAGCTTGTGGTGTAAAGTGTTTTAGTGCTAAAGATACGGATAATGCAGAATTTTGCATAGCCACTTCAATTTGCATAGCACGACGAGAAGACACATCAATACTGAGAGCTTTACATATAAAGTATGTCACAACATAACCACTCAAATTTTGTACTAAACACGCTACAAAAATAATGAAACCAGTTTCGGCAATTTGCTTTTGGTTAACTGCAGTTACAGCTGCCAAGATAAGCAATACCGCGATAGCTGCAATGGTTGGACATACAGATTTTACAGGTTCAATTTTTGCGCCAATAAAGTAATTCAATACAATCCCCAAAATAATTGGTACTAACACGATTTTTACAATGGATATAAACATTGGCATAAATTGAATTTCAATAGAAGATGTTGCACCTGCATATAATACGACAAATAAAGGCGTTAAAATAGGTGCCAATAATGTGGATACAGTTGTTGCTGATACGGATAAGGGAACATTACCATTTGCAAGGAAGGTCATTACATTAGAAGCAGTACCACCAGGACATGCACCCAACAAGATAAAACCAATCCCAACTTCTGGAGGAAAATTAAATGCTAAGGCTACTAAGAAACCTGCCAATGGCATCCATAAGAATTGGATTACGGATACGAGAATAACCTTCATTGGTTGCTTAAATACATCAATAAAGACTTGAGCCGTTAATGTTAACCCCATCGCAAACATAACAAACTGTAGCATGTAAGCAATATATGGAGTCATCCAAGAAAATACTGCAGGTAGCATATATGCTAAAACAGCCATCAATAGTACTATCCAGGATAGATAACTATTGAATAAGTGATTAATAGAACGAATAACACTCATAAAAACACTCGCTTTCATAATAAATCAAAATTTAATACGCCGATTATTATAGCATTTCTATAGAATATTAACAACACATACAAAAGGAGTTCACATAACACTTGTTACGTGAACTCCTTTGATTAATTGATCAAATTTATTTTGTTAATGCACCTACATTATCTAAACGATGTAAGCACTTTTCTTTACCAAGTAATGTAACAATATTATTCAAATCCGGACCATGCATTTGACCTGTTAAAGCTACACGGATTGGCATAAATACGAATTTACCTTTTAAAGAGGTTTCTTTCATTACGGCCTTGATTGTTGCTTTTACAACTTCAGGTGTAATTTCATCAAGTTCAGCCAATGCATTCCGGAAAGCGCCGAGAACTGTTGGAGCTGTTTCTTCATTCAATACAGCACGCAACTCCTCTTCATGACCCTCTTCAAGGAATACTGTTTCGCCCATAAACAATCCTACATGATCTTTAATTTGAGCACCATAGCTAATATGATCACGGAATGTAGAGCATAATAATGTCAACCAATCAATATCAGCTTGATTCAAGCTATCTGGAGCTAAACCAACCTCTTTCAAATGCGGTAAACAAAGGTGGAATAACTCTTCATCACTCAAATTCTTCATGTAGTGGAAATTTATATGGTTCAATTTATCAATATCAAACACAGCAGGATTTTTCGCTACCCGATCCATAGAGAAAGCCTGAATTAATTCATCTTGTGTGAAGAATTCTTCTTCACCTTCAGGAGCCCAACCAAGAAGTGCCAAAAAGTTTACAAGTGCTTCTGGCAAGTACCCTAATTGTTTGTATTGTTCAACAGAAGTAGCACCATGACGTTTAGACATTTTCTTGTAGTCTTTACCAAGAATCAAGGAAATATGACCAAACTTAGGGACCTCCCAACCTAAAGCTTCATAAATAGCCATTTGACGAGGTGTATTAGATAAATGTTCCTCTGCACGAATAACGTGAGTGATCCCCATCATATGATCGTCCATTACTACAGCAAAGTTATATACAGGAATGCCATCAGATTTTACAATTACAAAATCACCAACGCCATTAGATTCAAAGGATACATGCCCACGTACCATATCATCAAAAGCGTATGTTTTATTCAACGGTACACGCAAACGAATTGTAGGTTTACGACCTTCAGCAATGTATTTAGCCTTTGTCTCTTCATCTAAGTGTTCACAATGACCGTTGTATTTTGGTGTTTCCCCACGATCCATTTGATCTTGACGCACCGCATCTAACTCTTCAGGTGTGCAATAACACTCATAAGCTTTACCTTCATCCAATAAGCGTTGTGTTACTTCTTTATATAAATCAAGACGTTCTGTTTGACGGTAAGGACCATTATTACCACCCACATCAATGCCTTCATCCCAGTTCATGCCAAGCCATTGTAAGGAAGCTTTAATATTCTCTTCACTTTCACGTGTAGAACGAGCTAAATCTGTATCTTCAATACGCAATACAAATGTGCCTTTTTCCTTACGTGCTAATAACCAGTTAAATAAAGCAGAACGAGCACCACCAATATGGAATGGACCCGTAGGGCTTGGAGCAAAACGAACTTTCATGGAACTCATGATTAAATCTCTCCTTCATATACAGAAACGACAGCTTGTGCAGCAATGCCTTCACGGCGCCCAATAGCCCCTAGCATTTCATTTGTTGTCGCTTTAATACTAATGCGATCTAATGGTATCTCTAATATAGACTGTAAATTAGCCTTCATCATATCGATGTGAGGTTTTAATTTAGGTGTCTCAGAAATAACCATAATATCAATATTATAGGCTTGTAACCCACGTTCTTTCAATAAGAAATTTACTTTTTCTAGTAAAAGCATGCTAGAAATCCCTTTATACTGGTCATCTTCAGGTGGAAAATAGTATCCAATATCCCGTAAACCAGCGGCGCCTAGCATGGCATCCATCAAGGCATGAATGAGAACATCCGCATCGGAGTGTCCATCAGGGCCAAGGCCAGATTCGATATGAACACCACCTAAGATACAAGGACGACCTGCTTTTAATTGATGAATATCATAACCAAATCCAACGCGCATACGCTTATCCTCAATTCCTAAATATCGTTTTGCTACTGTAATATCATTAGGAGTGGTCACCTTAATATTACAATAGTCTCCACTTACTATATGTACAGGCTGCCCTAAATGCTCAACGAGGGACACATCATCAGTGCCTAAATATTTTTCATCATAAGCCTTTTGATGGGCCTCTTTAAATAGATCTTTTTGAAAGCCTTGTGGCGTTTGAATTTGGTATAATTCACTGCGTTTTAATGTTTCTATTACAGTATGCTCTGTATCAACTCGTTTAATCGTATCCGTAGCAGGGACACCTACAGTAGCAGCTCCATATTCTATTGCGGCCCTAACAACAGAATCAAACAGTTTCGTTGATGCTAATGGACGCGCTCCATCATGAACTAGCACAATATTACTATCTTCTGATACAGCTTTGAGCCCATAAGCCACAGAATCTTGACGTTCTCTTCCACCAAGCACTATCTTTACAGGAATATGCAAATCCAACCCTTGAATATGGTTAGACATATATTCTTGTTCGCCTTCAGCTACAACAAGAATAATTTCTTTTAAACCTTCAATCTTTTCTACATTCTGTATGGTACGTTGAATAATAGAATATCCCCCTAAAGGAATAAATATCTTATTTTCTTTATATCCCATACGGCGACCAGCACCTGCAGCGAGAACGATACAACTAATTGCCTTGCCCATTTTGTCCTCCATCTACACGAGCAAAAATCATCCGTCCTGCACTCGTTTGTAATATGGATGTAACCATAACCTCTACATTTTGACCAACATAAGGCTTACCATCCTCTACGACAATCATCGTGCCATCGTCGAGATAAGCCACACCTTGGTGTACTTCCTTACCTTCTTTCATGATTTGAACGCGAATCCATTCTCCAGCGATTAGAGCAGGTTTTAATACATTTGCCAATTCATTGAGGTTAAGCACTTCAATCCCCTGTACACGAGCCACCTTATTCAAGTTAAAGTCATTAGTCATCAATTTCCATTGCTTATCTAAAGCAAGTCGCATAAGTTTTGAATCAACCTCTACAAGATCATCATAATCATCTTCAACAACTTCTATAGCTACCTTATTGGCATCTTGCATATCCTTCAAAATATCAAGGCCACGTCGGCCACGGTTGCGTTTCGTAGCATCCGCAGAGTCAGAAATTACCTGTAACTCATTTAATACAAATAGTGGCACCATAAGAGGGCCTTCAATGAAGCCCGTAGCACATAGTTCTTTGATACGACCGTCAATGATAACTGAAGTATCTAGTAATTTTGGCGTACTAGAGGATTTATCTAATTTATGAGTTGAAAACATTTTAAAACGACTTGTTTTTTTAGTGCTATCTCCTCCCCATTGTTGTACGTAATTATTGTACATTTCGGGGCCTTTACGAGCCATGATTTTAAGTCCACTATATCCAAAAATAGCACTCAAAATTATAGGAATATAAGGTCCTATAATAGGTACTTGATTGAATGCAACACCAATTAGATTTGCAATAATAAGGCCGAATAATAAACCGATGGTACCTGCAATCAATTCTTGATTTGGAATATGAGTAAGAATACGCTCTAATCTTTTAGCAATTACTAAACCTTGTTTCAGAATAAATGATGAAATCAGATAACCAATAACAAGGCCTAATAGAGTACCTACGATTAATACTGCAATACGTGCAATTGTTAATGACATGTCCCCAAAAGATTCAAATTGAGAAACCAAATATGGGTCAATAATAGGTGCTAAGCTATCCATTCCCACGTAGGCTGCTGTACCTACTAAAATGGCTATTACATAGCGTAAAATCCGATAAATCATGAAATCACCCCCTAATTATGAAAATACGAGCTGCATCGCCTCTTGTATAGATTTGACACCTCTAATTTTGATAGAACTATCATTATCCTTGATTTGTTTATAGTTGCCTTCAGGAATAATAAACTTTTTAAAACCTAATTTCTTGGCTTCATTTATACGCTGTTCAATGCGAGGAATACTGCGAACATTACCAGTTAAGCCTACTTCACCTAAAATTACCATATCTGTTGGAACGATTCGATTTTTCAGATTTGACACAATGGCAACCGCCATAGATAAATCACAAGCAGGTTCATTTACCTTGAGACCACCGATGACATTTACATACACGTCTTTATTACCTAATGTAAAGCCACAGCGTTTTTCTAAGACTGCTAATAATACAATTAATCGGTTAAGATCATAACCAATCGCCGTACGTCTAGGCATACCAAAGGCCGTAGTAACGACCAAGCTTTGTACCTCTACTAAGATGGGCCGAACCCCTTCGAGGTAAATCATAACAGCACTGCCACTTTCTTCATCGGAACGCTCTGCCAAGAGAGAAGCAGATGGATTGGACAATTCCTGTAACCCTTCCTCTACCATGGCAAAAATGCCTGTTTCTGATGTAGAACCAAAACGGTTTTTAATGGACCGTAATATACGGAATTGATAAGAACGCTCCCCTTCAAAGTAAAGCACTACATCTACCATATGCTCTAACATACGAGGCCCTGCAATATTGCCTTCCTTTGTTACATGACCAATGATTACAGTAGGTATATTTCGTTCTTTACAGAAGCGAAGTAGACGAGATGTGCATTCACGAACTTGACTAACACTGCCTGGCGCAGCATCTATATCTCCAGTATACATAGTTTGTATAGAGTCAATGACTAGTAAGGAAGGAGTCATTGCTTCAGCTTGCTCCAATATATGATCTAGATCAGTATCTGCAATAACTTGTAACCGTTCACTATTAATATGCAGTCGTTCTGCTCGAAGTTTAAGTTGTAACTGAGACTCTTCACCAGATGCATAAAGAACTGCTCCTACTGTATCGGCTACCTTCTGGGATACTTGTAGTAACAGAGTAGATTTACCAATACCAGGATCACCACCTAAAAGCATTAGAGCACCAGGCACTATGCCACCACCTAATACACGGTCAATTTCACCAAAGGTTGTAGATACGCGTGCAATAGAAGAAATTTCGATATCTGGCAAGGCGGTAGGTTTCGCCGTTTGATTTCCAACACCTCGAGAAGGTGTTCGACTATGTTTAGTTTCTTTAATGATTTCTTCAACTAATGTATTCCATTCTCCACATTGTGGACAACGGCCCATCCACTTAGAGGATTCAGCCCCACAATTTTGACAAAAGAATACAGATTTTGCTTTTGCCATAACACCTCAATACATTTAAAAAGAAAGGTCATGAATGATAACCATTCATGACCTTTTATGCATAATTTTACTACATGGTTAACTATCATCATTTTATAGTATACCATTTAACTTATATTTTTTATATGAAAGGTAGTCATTAACTGTATAATTTGTATTTTTATCATATTGATACAACAAGATCGTTATCCTTTGCATCTGCTTTAATAATTTTACCTTCTTTTGCATCTCCTTTCAAAATAAGATCGGACACTGGGTCCTCAATTAAACGTTGAATAGCACGTTTTAATGGTCGAGCCCCCATTGTGAAATCAGAGCCCTCCTTAACGAGTAATTTCATAGCCTCAGGAGTTATTTCTAATTGTAAATCACGTTCTCCAAGGCGTTTTGTGACATCACTCATTAAAATGGTTACAATTTCTTTTAAGTCCTCTCCTGTTAATGGATGGAATACAATCATTTCATCAATACGGTTTAAAAACTCAGGTCTAAAATGACGTTTCACCGCATCCATTACTGACTTCTTAGCCTCTTTGAACTCAATTTCTTTATTTTCATCTACATTGAAATCAGATTTTTTAGCCGCTAAAAAACCAAGTTCTGGAGAGTTTTTATGTAAAGCTTTAGCACCTAAGTTACTTGTCATAATAATAACTGTATTTCTGAAATCTACAGTTCTTCCTTGACTATCAGTAAGACGACCATCATCAAGAACTTGTAACAAAATATTAAAGAAATCTACATGTGCCTTTTCCACTTCATCGAGGAGGATAACGCTATATGGTTTACGACGTACCGCATCTGTTAATTGGCCACCTTCTTCATAGCCTACATAACCTGGAGGAGCACCGACTAAGCGAGACACAGTATGTTTTTCCATATATTCAGACATATCAAGTCGAATCATAGCAGATTCATCGCCGAACAAGGAGGATGCAAGCGCTCTTGCTAGCTCAGTTTTCCCTACACCAGTTGGCCCAAGGAACAAGAATGAACCAATAGGCCGTTTTGGGTCTTTTAATCCAGCCCTTGCACGGCGTACAGCTTTAGCTACAGCAGTAACAGCCTCATCTTGACCTACTACGCGTTTATGAAGTTCTTCTTCCAAATGTAGTAAGGTTGCAGACTCTTCTTCTGCAATTTTAGCCACTGGAATGCCTGTCCATTGCGCTACTACAGCAGCTATGTCTTCTTCTGTTACTATTAACTTTTGATCGCTTTTTTCTTTAGCAATAGATTTTTTATCACCAATTTCTTTTAATAGTGATTGTTCTTCATCGCGAAGCTTTGCAGCCTTTTCGAAATCTTGAGACGTAACAGCCGCTTCTTTTTCTTTCTTAACTGTATTGAGACGATCCTCTAATGCTTTAACATCAGGTGCTGCAGAAAATACTTTCATACGAACCTTAGATGCAGCTTCATCGACTACATCGATAGCCTTATCAGGCAAGAATCGATCTGTAATATATCGGCTAGATAAAGACACAGCTGCTGTTAATGCCTCATCTGTAATCTTAGCCTTATGGAAAGCTTCATACCGATCTCTTAAGCCCTTTAAAATTTCAAGAGCATCCTCTTCGTTAGGCTCTCCTACTTGAACGGGTTGAAAACGACGCTCTAAAGCAGCATCTTTTTCTATATGTTTCTTATATTCATCAAGTGTTGTGGCACCGATAACTTGGAATTCACCTCGTGCCAAAGCTGGCTTTAAGATATTAGCTGCATCCATAGCACCTTCAGTAGCACCTGCCCCAACCAATGTATGAATTTCATCTATAAAGATAATCATATCATCATGTTGTTGTACTTCATCGATAGCTTTTTTTAACCGTTCTTCAAATTCACCACGGTACTTAGCACCCGCTAACATAGAGCCAATACTAAGAGATATAATGCGTTTATTACGCAAAATCTCCGGTACATTACCAGTCACAATGCGCTGTGCCAAGCCTTCGGCAATAGCTGTTTTACCTACACCTGGTTCACCGATAAGAACAGGATTATTTTTAGTTCTACGACTGAGAATTTGAATGACTCGTTGAATCTCCGTATCGCGACCAATAACGGGATCAATCTTACCTTGTTTAGCAGACTCATTAAGGTCAGTTGCAAAATCTGACAGCTCACCTAAATCATTATTGCTATTTATTCCCTCTTGACCACCATTATTGCTACCTTTATTCGAGCCAAGAATACTACGAATTGCTTCTACTACGTCATTACTACGTATATTCATAGCTCGTAAAATAGCAACTGCAACACCGCTACCATCGCTAAGTAGGCCCAATAGAATATGCTCAGTACCAACGTAGTTGTGATTCATGTGATTTGCTACTTGAATGGCAAGCTCAAGCACATGCTTAACGCGAGGTGTCATATATATTGACGTTGCCTTTTTATTACCACGTCCTACATGTTCTTCTACAGCTTCAAAAATATCTTCTGTAACAAGGCCAAGCTCTTCTAAAGCTTTAGCTGCTACACCATTTTTAACCTTTGTAAGGCCGATGAGTACGTGTTCAGTACCGACATAGTCATGTCCTAACTCCAAAGCAGCCTCTTGAGCTAACGAAAGAACACGCTGTGCATCGTCTGTAAACCGTTGCATCATAATATCACCTCATCTATCTATGTAAATTGTAATTATTTCTTTTCAAATATATGTAAACAATGGTGAAATAACCATTGGAATATCAAAAATATTATTAAACTCTATTAATCTATTATGCTATCTAGTATTAATATTTACTATTTTTTACAAATCTCTTAACAGTAAACTAAGAAAATTATATAAATCAATCTATACAAAATAAATAATCATGCATTAATTATTTATGTACTTATATTAATTTGAAATTTTTTGACGTATCACCTTTGCACGATAGCTGTCGCGATCGGTATCTGTCAAATTTTCACTACCTAAGTATTTAGAGAGGAAGTTTGGTCTAGTTATAGCAACAAGCTCATTAAAAGTATCTTTACCCCAGAATGGTAAAATTTCTAAATCTACACCTAATTGAATGTCACTAAGCTTACTAAGTGCCTCTTTACCGCTTACACGTCGTGCATATTGTAAAATTCCATAGGATCGCCAAAGTATATCTTCCAAACCTTCTTTATCGTTGTGTAATAAAGATTGCCGAGACTTTCGTTCTTCTGCAATAATTCCTTCTACAATTTTAATCAATTGCTCAATAGTTGCTTCTTCACTAATACCCATCGTTCGTTGATTAGAAATCTGGTAAATACAACCTAAAGCTTCGGAACCTTCCCCATACAACCCTCGTACAGAGTAACCTAATTGTATTATGTTACGAATGAGTCTCGTAATACGACCAGATAACGTCAATGCGGGTAAATGTAACATAACAGAGGCTCGTAAACCTGTACCCACATTAGTGGGGCAAGCAGTTAAATAACCAAATCGCTCATCAAAGGCATAAGGGGATTTTGCTTCAATAGCTTTATCAATTTGAACCGCATGATTATAAGCTTGTTGCAATTTAAGTCCTGGAGCCATAGATTGAATACGTAAATGATCTTCTTCATTTACCATAATTGCGATAGAAGCATCATCAGATACGATCAAATTACGATACGGTAATTGTTCCTCTAAAGCAGGACTCATTAAATGCTTTTCAACTAAGACAGCACGTTCACGTTGACTTAATTGCTCAAGGCTAATATTTGTATATTGGTGCTCATCAGCCTTTTTTAATATTGGCAATAGGCCTCGAGAGATTTTATTCACTTTTTCTAAGGAAACTGTATCTTCACGATTCGTAAACAATATATCATCAAAATTTCTCGCCAATCGTATACGGCTTGAAATTACAATGTGGTCTGTCGCCTCTGTATCCTGACACAGCCACTGACTTAGCGGAGAGTCCAATATAGTATCTAACATAAGAACCTCCTATTCGTTATCACCATCAATGATAACTTCTAGATTTTTAATTTTATCTCTCAAAATTGCAGCTTCTTCAAAGTTTTCAGCTTGAATAGCTGTATCTAATTGACGGCGCAATTGCTTTACTTCATACTTTGCTTTAAAAACATTAGTACCACGACTAGGTATAGTCCCTTCATACTCAGAACTACCTTGTATTCGTTCTAATAATGGATTTATTTCACTATTAAAAGTCTCATAACATTGACCACAGCCAAACTTACCTACCCGATTGAATTCATCATAAGTAATACCACACTGAGGGCATCTCTTAGATTGATGAGCTTTTAATAAGTTATCTGGATACACCATATTCTTAAAAAAATCATTAGTAAAAAAGTTATTATCCCACATATCATTCATAAAAGAACTATAAGGAGATAATTTCCCAGCTTGTTGTAACTCGGTGGCACAACTACTGCAAAGATGTTGCTCAGTCTTTTGATTATTTATGATATTAGTCATATGGATAGTAGCTTCATTTTTATGGCAATGATCACATAACACAAATCATCACTCCTTCCGCAAAGTGTCCACCATTGATGCATATAATTGACGAACAGCATCATTACGTTCTTCTACGTCTACATTTTCAATTAATGTAGCAAAAGAATTATGCATCAATTGAGCTTCACGACGGGTAATCTTTTCAGATTGTAATAATTGAAATAATGATTGATCTACATCTCGCATATCAATTAATCGTTCTACCGTATTTGGACCTTCATAAATCCGATAAGTTGTAACAGCAGGTAAAGAATCTGAACTTTCTGGGTTAATTTTTTTGATTCGAATATATCCACCCAAGCCACGTCTTGACTCAACATCGAAACCGCGCTCATTAGAAAAACGCGTACTTAATACGTAACTAATTTGGGATGGCGCACAATCTAATTCATCAGCCAATTCATTACGCTTTAAAATTAGCTTTTCTTGTTCTTCACGCATACGGTCTAATATAAATTTTTCTATTTTATCAGCTATCATACTCATAAAAAACACCCCTTTAAAGTTTATTTACTATAGTTTTGACTATTTGTTCTTTAGCATAACTCTATTATATTTGACTTTTTGACCTTAGTCAATATAAAAGTCAAATTTTATAAAAATAACGTTTGACTTTTAATGTATTCTCATATAATTGGACTTAATCCTTAAATCTATGTATAATAAATGAGATATTATTTTCTGAAGGAAGGTGTTGTTATGGCAGAAGCATTAGGACAAGAACTGTTAATTGATTTATATTCCTGCGATGAAGACGCAATTTCATCCGCTACAGCTGTACAGGAAAGTGTAGCAACCGCATTTGACTTAGCTGAACTTGATGTAGATGAAATCAGTTGTCAAGTTATGGACGAGGAAATCGCCCTCCTTTCTGTCGCACCAGGTTTTCACTTTACATTGCACACATATCCTGCACTTGGTTATGTAGCAGTTGATTTATATTCCTTCGAGCAAACATTACCGCTTACATTAATTATGAAAGCCTTACGTAAATCTTTTAGAGCTGAAAAAGTAAAGGCAACAAGTGTGCAACGTGGCGACTTTGGTAACGAACGAGATATGAAGCCACGTCGCAAAACTAAGATTACTACACTTGGTCGTGTTTCTCGTACACGTATCCAACTCAAACAAACAGGGGGCAAGTTGAAAAAACAAAGTGCTAAGGTTATCAAAACATTAGCTAAAAAGAGTGGCCTAAAAAAATAACATAAAATGAAGATGCAAAAAAGCTAGAGGATTTCCTCTAGCTTTTTATTTGGGTTGATATGTAATTCTATTTATATAGCTTATCTACGAACCATCATTTCTTCAAGATTGAGAACATCAGCAATTTCATCAACATCATCACAAATATATTCGGCATCCGCTTCTTTTAACTCAGATTCCGTACCGTAACCATAGGTAACACCGATGGAGATACAGCCAAGTTCATTAGCTGCTTCTACATCGTACTTACGATCTCCAACCATGAATGTCAATCGACGACCATTTTCATCAGTTAATGGGTTACCACATAGCGTGAGAGCTTTTTCAAGAATTTCTTTTTTGTGTAACAATCCCGCTTCGTAATTAGCGCCAACAATAACATCAAAGTATGGTGTCAATTCAAAGTGATCAAGAATATCTTTAGCATAATGTTCTGGTTTTGCAGTAGCTACAGCTATAGTATATTGTTCAGTTTTGCATTTAGCTAATAAGTCTACAATATTCGGATATACTTTATTTTCAAATTTACCGATGGTACCATAACGTTCACGGAATTTAAAGTATGTTTCTTCCGCTTGCTCAAAGGTCAAACCACAATGTTCTTGGAAAGCATCTACCAATGGTGGTCCTAAGAACAATTGTAATGTTTCTTCATCAGGTACAGTATAACCGAAATGTTCCAATGCAAATTTAATGCTTTTAAGAATACCTTCTTGAGAGTCAGTTAAGGTTCCATCTAAATCAAATAATATCGTTTTCTTCATATTATTTCTTTAAAGCCTCTTTCAATGTATGCCATGCAAGAACTGCACATTTTACACGTGCTGGCATATTAGAAATATTTTGTAGAGCCATAGCATCTTCTAATTCTTCTAACTCATTTTCATCGGTAATCTCTTTTTTAATCATACCCAAGAAAATTTCTACTAAACGAAGCGCTTCCTCAACAGATTTGCCCTTAATGATATCAATCATCATAGATGCAGATGCTTGGCTAATAGCACAGCCAGAACCTGTATATGCAGCATCTTTAATGATACCATCTACTACATTGAGTTGTAATGTTAGATCATCACCACAACTAGGGTTATGTCCATGTTCAGAATTTGTAAATTCAGATAATTCATGCTTATTACGTTTATCTTGGTTATGTTCCAAAATAAGTTCCGTATATAATTGATCCATTTCCATTAGTGGTAATTCTCCTAATCTTTAAAACCCATTACTGAACGAACAGTCTTTAATACTTCAAGGAATGCGTCTAAATCTTCCTTGCGAGTGTATAAGTACATACTTAAACGAGTAGATGCAGATACATTGTAGAACGCACCTAATGGTTGTGCACAATGGTGACCGGAACGAACGCAGATCCCCTTAGAATCCAAAATTGTAGCTACGTCATGAGGATGTACATCATCTACAGTGAACGCAATAACGCCATGTTTTTCCTTAGGATTTTGAGAACCAATAACATGGACATGTGGCAATTCAACAATCTTAGGAAGAATATAAGCTACTAACTCCTCTTCATAGGCTTCTATAGCATCCATTCCAAAGGATTCCAAATAATCAATAGCTGCATGCAAGGAAACGGCACCATCAGCATTTGGAGTACCTGCCTCAAACTTATATGGAAGCTCATTGAATGTAGCAGTTTGTTCTTTTACATACTCAATCATATCGCCACCCAATAGGAATGGAGGCATAGTTTCTAATAAATCACGTTTACCGTATAGTACACCAATCCCTTGAGATGCACACATTTTATGGCCAGAGAATACGAAGAAATCGCAATCCAATGCTTGTACGTCAATTTTTTTATGAGGTGTAGATTGAGCACCGTCTAGAACAACAATAGCACCTACAGAGCGAGCCTTCTCAGTTAATTCTTTTACTGGGAATTCCATACCAAGCACGTTACTAACATGAGCGAAAGCAACAATTTTAGTCTTTTCATCAATTTTATTGATTTCACCATCTTTTAAGTGCCCATGTTCATCAAGATACATGTATTCTAAGGTTGCCCCCGTCTGTTCTGCCACATATTGCCATGTTACAAGATTCGCATGATGTTCAGCAACAGTAATGACAATCTTGTCACCTTTTTTCACATTATGAAGGCCATAGCTGTGGGCAATCAAGTTCATTGACTCCGTACTATTACGTGTAAATATAACCTCTTCTCGTTCGCGAGCATTGATAAATTCAACTACGCGATCCCGTGCATTTTCATAGTCTTCAGATGCTTCAATGGCTAAAATATGAGAACCACGATGTGGGTTACCATTACGTTGTGTCATATGTTCCACAACACGGTCAATTACGGACTGTGGAATTTGAGCAGTAGCACCGCTATCTAAATAGATAACACGATGCCCATTATGCTCTTTATGTAATATAGGAAAGTCTTTGTATGCTTCTGCAATTGGTCTCATAAAAACGCCTCTTTAAATTTTATTACGTACAGCTGCTAACGCTGCTTCTTCAATCGTTTCATCACCAATGCGATCAATAATAGGTCGAATCATAGATTCAACAATGATATGTTTTGCCTCTACCTCACTAAAGCCACGGCTCATGATATAGAACAATTTATTATGATCAATTTGGCCTGCACTTGCTGCATGATTACCAACTACATTATCTTCTTTACACAATAAAAGTGGTAACGAAACAGATTTTACAGTTGGATCTAACAATAAGCAAGTATCCTCTTCCGCACCTTCAGAAGCTGTTGCTCCATTAAGGAAATCAAGGGTCCCTCTGAAGGATTTTTTAGAATTGCCACTAAGAGCACCTAAGGTATGAATATCACTAAATGATTTTTTACCACCATGACTCATAACCATAGAAATATCAAATTTTTGCTCTTTATTACCAAGATAAGCAATGTCATGAACCATACGGGATTCTTGACCTACTAAATCATGATAGTAATTCAAGATGTTTTCACTGCCACCAATTTCAATATTGATGTATTCTACATCTGCTTTTTCTTCTAATTTAGTGTATCGATGCTCGATATGTTGTACATGTTCAGGCAAAAGATTTACCTTTTTTACTACAACCTTACCAGCTTCTTTCACATCGTATTCGTTTAAATAGCTAACATTTGTCAATGCATCGCCAGAACCAGTTACATAGAATTGTACTTCTAGTTCAGCACCTTCACCAACGATAAATTGGAAACGGTTTGCCACACGAGCATTAGCATCAATGCGGATGCCTACAACTTCTTTCGCCTTAGGAGGCACATTGATAGCATAGCCTTCCGCTTTTTCAACTAATACATGAACAGCTTCTTTATTAGCACCTTCATAATTACCATCTAGTAATGCTGTACCAACAGGTAATGGTGAAAGTATATCTTTATTAGCTTCCACAGCGATGGATTGTACCGCTGTATCTTCTCCAGCTAGAGAGCTTACAGTATGATTAACGCGCAACCATCTGAATGTCGGTCTAGGGAGTTCATTAAATAGTAATTCGCTCATAATTCCTCCTTAACCGATAGAACCTTCTAATTCAAGATTGATTAGATTGTTCATTTCTACTGCATATTCAAGTGGCAATTCTTTAGAGATTGGCTCTACGAAGCCACGAACGAGCATCGCACGAGCTTCTTCTTCACTAATACCACGAGTCATAAGATAGAAAATTGCTTCGTCGGAAATACGACCGATTTTAGCTTCATGACCTAAATCCACATTGTCATTTTCTACGATAATAGCCGGAATTGTATCAGATTGAGACTCAGCATCAAGCATCAAGGATTCACAAGAAACTGTTGCTTTGGAATGTTCAGCTTTAGGGCCAATCTTCAAAAGGCCACGATAAATTGCAGCGCCACCGGATTTAGAAATGGATTTAGAGTTTACATTACTTGTTGTATATGGTGCATTATGTACCACTTTACAACCTGTATCGAGGAATTGTCCTTCACCTGCGAATGTTACACCTGTAAATTCAGCATGTGCACCTTCACCATTGAGAATACTCATTGGGTACAAACAAGAAACTTTGGAGCCAAAGGAACCAGATACCCACTCAATTGTACCATTTTTACCTACTACACAACGTTTTGTGTTAAGGTTGTACATGTTTTTAGACCAGTTTTCAATTGTAGAATAACGCAATGTAGCATTATCTTTAACGAACAGTTCAACAGCGCCTGCATGAAGGTTAGACACATCATACTTAGGAGCAGAACAACCTTCGATAAAGTGCAATTTAGCCCCTTCTTCTACGATAATCATCGTATGTTCGAACTGACCAGCACCTGGTGCATTCAAACGGAAGTAAGATTGCAATGGAATCTCTACTTGTACACCTGCAGGAACGTATACGAAGGAACCACCAGACCAAACGGCACCGTGAAGAGCAGCCCATTTATGGTCTGTAGGTGGAATTAATGTCATCCAGTATTTTTTTACGATTTCTTCATGTTCATGTAATGCTGTTTCGATATCAGTATAGATAACACCTTGCTTAACAAGATCTTCTTGAATACTGTGGTAAACAACTTCAGAATCATATTGAGCACCAACACCAGCTAGAGATGTTTTTTCCGCTTCTGGAATACCTAAGCGGTCAAAAGTACTTTTAATTTCTTCTGGAACTTCATCCCAGTTTTCTTTCATATCTACTTTAGGCTTAACATATGTATGAATATTTGCCATATCTAAGCCCGAGATATCAGGAATCCAATTCGGAATGCCCATGCGATTATAGATTTCCAAAGACTTTAAGCGGAAATCGAGCATCCATTCTGGTTCATTTTTATTAGACCAAATCTCACGGATAATATCTTCTGTTAAACCGGCATCAGAGATATAAGAATATTCAAATTCGTTCTTTATATCATAGACGCCACGGTCCATATCCGCGACTTGGGTTTTCTTTCTTTCTTCCATTATGCCTCCTATGCTAATGCTTTGTATGCGTCATAACCTTTTTCTTCGATTTCACGTACAAGAGAAGCATCACCAGTTTTAACAATCTTGCCATTGATCAACACATGAACATAGTCTGGTTTTAGTTTTTGTAAAATTTGGTTATGATGAGTAATGATTAATACAGCATTTTCTTCGTTATGGAAACGTTGTACACCTTCAGATACGATACGAACCGCATCTACGTCAAGGCCAGAATCAGTTTCATCAAGAATAGCCAATTTAGGATTCAAAATGGACATTTGAAGAATTTCATTCTTCTTGCGTTCACCACCAGAGAAGCCTTCATTTACATAACGTTGCGCATAAGATAAATCAAAGGATAATTCATCCATTTTTTCTTTCAATTCTTTTTTGAAAGATAATGCACGTACATTTTCACCAGTAATTGTGGATTTAGCTGTACGAATGAAGTTTTCTACAGTAATACCAGGAATAGAAATTGGATTTTGGAAGGACATAAAAATACCCGCTTTTGCACGATCGTTTACTGCATCTTCCGTAATATCCTTACCATCAAAAATGATAGAACCACTATCTACTGTATATGTAGAATTACCCATGATTGCATTAGCAAGTGTAGATTTACCAGCACCATTTGTCCCCATCACAACATGAATTTCACCTTTATTAATTGTTAAATCAATACCTTTCAAGATTTGTTTCTCTTCAACAGATACCTTTAAATCTTTTATCTGAAGTAATTCAGCCAAAATGTTCACTCCTTTTATTTGTATGTAACCATAAGAAACATACACTCATTATATATAAAACGTATATACTGACACATATAAAAAGGCGGTACGCACTAACGTGAATACCGCCGTAATTCTCGCCAACTTAGCAAGTATGTGCATAACAATCTACACTCATTATACATTCTTATCTAAATGATAGCAAGATATTCCTACTAAAATATACAGGAATTAAAAGAATATCAAGTATTACATATATTGATAGGTTTTTATTAATATTAATTCTCATCCTATTCGATTCTCAATATTAAATTATAGATTTGAAAAATCAAGAGTTCCAAATAAATCATCATATGTTTCAGCACGACGAATTTGTGTAACAGAGCCATCTTTATGTAGCAATAACTCTGCAGAACGTAATTTACCATTATAATTGAAACCCATAGAATGTCCATGTGCACCAGCATCGTGAATGATGACACGATCTCCAATATCAATTTTTGGCAGCTCTCGTTGAATAGCAAATTTATCATTATTTTCACATAAGGAGCCTGTTACATCATATACATGATCCTTGGGAGCATTTTCTTTCCCCATTACGGTAATATGATGATAAGAGCCATACAACGCCGGACGCATAAGATTTGCCATACAAGCATCTAAACCGATGTAATGACGATAAATATCTTTTTTATGAATAGCAGTAGAAACAAGGTAACCAAATGGACCTGTTACCATACGCCCACATTCATAAGCCAATGCTACATCATTAAGTCCATTAGCTACTAAAATCCGATTATACGCTTCTTCTACACCCTTGCTTAATACGCGGAAGTCTACTGGTGTTTGTTCTGGTTTATAAGCTACACCTACACCTCCACCTAAATCAATAAATTCAATAGTGATACCAAGTTCTTTTTTAATATCTACAGCAAGATTAAAGCAAAGCTCTGCTGTACCAACTAAACCGTCAATATCAAGTTCGTTAGAAACAACCATTGTATGAATACCAAAGTGTTTTACACCTTTAGCTTGTAATTGTTTATACGCTTCAAATATTTGTTCGCGTGTCATACCATATTTAGCTTCTTCAGGAAGACCAATAATTGTATTGCCCCCTTCCTTTAAAGAACCCGGATTATAACGCACGCAGAATGTATCTGGCAAAGAGCCATGATTTTTTTCTAAATATTCGATATGTGTAATATCATCAAGATTGATGATTGCACCCATTTCAAGTGCCTTTTTATACTCCACATACGGTGTGTCATTAGATGTGAACATAATATCATGGCCCGTAATACCCACTTTTTCACATAAAAGTAGTTCCGCTAAGGAAGAACAGTCTGCGCCAACCCCAAGCTTTTGTAACAAACGCATGATATACGGATTTGGAGTTGCTTTAACTGCAAAATATTGCTTAAATCCCTTATTCCAAGAGAATGCATTGATGAAAGATTTCATATTCTCAATAATTCCTTCTTCATCATAAATATGGAATGGAGTTGGATACTGAGCAATAATATTTTCTAATTGTTCTGACGTGAATGGAACTGTTTTTTTGTTCATGATAACCTTTCTACATAAATAAAAGACTCATCAGCCGATGAGTCTTTTATTCTAATTTCCTAATTATTTAAATAAAGCTTTATCTAAACTAAAGCGACCAGCACCAGCAAAGAATAACATAAGTGCACCAAAGCCTAATTGAGATGGGTAGTCCCAGCTAAAGAAACTACCATTCAAACTCACAATAGTCGCAGTTGCTAAAGTACCTACAACTAGAATAGCACCAATACGTGTAAATAATCCTACTGCAATGAGAATACCACCAATCATTTCTGCAAGTGCTGCCATAGTGCCTAGCATCTCATAACCACCGGATACGCCTAAAGGTGCTAACATAGTCCCTACTTTGTAGAGCCCTTCAGCTCCGCTAAGCCATTTTAAATAACCATGATAAAACATGGAAATGCCCAATGCAAGGCGATAAATCAATAAGCCAAAGTTTACATAATTAGGTTTACTTTTAAAAATAAAGTTCAACATAGTGATCCTTCTTTCAATTCAAATATAACAAATCGAATAAATTCGATACATTAATTATACTATTAGAGAATAACTATGTCAATAAGACTCACTATTAAATTCTATAGAATTATATCATACATTGTATACAAAATCAATTTTATCGATGTAATCAACATAATCTAGTCACTTTAAATCTGGTCAGCTTGAATATAATAATATCTTATTTAAAATATTACACCCTTACAATAGATTAATTTATCAGTAAAAAATAATCCTAATGAATATGAAAAATGTAATTCACAATTCATTAGGATTATTATATTTCTTATAAAATTAATTCTAAGCAGCTGATTACATCATACCGCCCATACCACCCATTGGAGGCATTGCAGGAACTGCTGCATTTTCATCTACCTTATCAGCTACGATTGTTTCAGTAGTTAATACAAGAGATGCGATAGATGCGGCATTTTGAAGAGCAGAACGAGTAACTTTTGCAGGGTCAACAATACCAGCTTTAACCATATCGATGTATTCTTCAGTCAAGGCATTAAAACCTACACCAGCTTCAGTATTTTTAACTTTTTCTACTACTACAGAACCTTCGAGACCTGCGTTGTATGCGATTTGACGAAGTGGTTCTTCTACAGCGCGTTTTACAAGGTTAATACCAGTTTGAACGTCACCAGTAGCTTCCAATGTATTCAATGCAGGGATGATATCGATAAATGTAGTACCACCACCAGCTACAATACCTTCTTCAACAGCTGCACGAGTTGCATTCAATGCATCTTCAATGCGAAGTTTCTTATCTTTCAGTTCAACTTCTGTAGCAGCACCTACTTCGATAACTGCAACACCACCGGACAATTTAGCTAGACGTTCTTGTAATTTTTCACGGTCGAAATCAGAAGATGTTTCTTCAACTTGTGCACGGATTTGGTTAACGCGTTTAGCAATTACATCTTTATCACCTGCGCCATCGATGATTGTAGTTTCATCTTTAGTGATGCGAACTTGACGAGCTGTACCAAGATCTTCAAGCTCTACAGAATCAAGCTTACGACCCATATCTTCAGTAATAACAGTACCGCCTGTTAAGATAGCGATATCTTCAAGCATAGCTTTACGACGATCACCAAAGCCAGGAGCTTTAACGGCTACAGCTTTGAATGTACCACGCAAACGGTTTACTACTAATGTAGCCAATGCTTCCCCTTCTACATCTTCAGCGATAATAAGAAGTTCTTTGCCTACTTTTACTACTTTTTCAAGTGTTGGCAACATGTCTGCGATGGCACTGATTTTACGATCAGTGATCAAGATATATGGGTTATCCATAACGGCTTCCATACGATCAGGGTCAGTTACCATATAAGGGGAAATGTAACCACGATCAAATTGCATACCTTCTACTACATTTAATGCAGTTTGCAAACCTTTGGATTCTTCAACAGTAATAACACCGTCATTACCAACCTTTTCCATAGCTTCAGCAATTAAACCACCGATTTCTTCATCAGCAGCGGATACGCTTGCAACTTGAGCAATTTCAGCTTTACCAGAAACTTTGATAGAGCGTTTTTTAATTTCTTCAACCAAAGTTTTTACTGCTGTTTCAATGCCTTTTTTCAAAATCATTGGGTTTGCACCGGCTGCTACATTGCGCATACCTTCTTGAATCATAGCTTGCGCCAATACTGTTGCGGTAGTAGTACCATCACCTGCTACGTCGTTAGTTTTAGTAGCAACTTCTTTTACTAATTGAGCCCCCATGTTTTCAAATGGATCTGGAAGTTCAATATCGCGAGCAATGGTTACACCATCATTTGTAATTGTTGGGGAACCAAATTTTTTATCCAACACAACATTACGACCTTTTGGACCTAATGTAACTTTTACAGCATTTGCTAATTGATCGACGCCACGGCCTAAAGCGCGACGAGCTTCTTCATTAAACAAGATTTCTTTTGCCATATGTATTACCTCCTAAATAGTAACACTATCCAATGTAACGAAATATATGTGCCCTTAAGCAATATAAAATGTATCATCAGTTTTTATAGTCATATAGACTATAAATCAGCGATTATAATACTGCTAAAATATCGCGTTCGCTAATAATCAAATGAATAGCGCCATCGATTTCTAATTCGCTACCAGCATATTTTGCAAACATAACAGTGTCGCCAACTTTAACTTCTGGAGCTACACGTTGACCATTGTCATATACTTTACCAGCACCTACAGCTACAACTACACCTTCTTGAGGCTTTTCTTTAGCTGTATCAGGAAGGAAAATACCACTTTTAGTTTTTTCTTCTTTTGCTTCTAGACGGATAAGAACGCGGTCAGCTAATGGTTTTAACATATAATGTCACTCCTTTTTACTAGTTAATCTCCATAATTTATTAGCACTCTAACTCATTGAGTGCTAATCACAAGTATTATTATAACCGAAGTTAAAATAATTGCAAGTACTAATTTTGATTTTTTGACTTTTTAGATATTATTTGACTTATTAGACTGTTTAATGATGAGATTACATGTTTCTATAATAGATATTTGTTTATTCATACTTAAAGTGCGGATCCGATTATACGCTTCCACTTCAGATATAGAATATAGTTCCATTAATATACCAGTTCCCTTTTGAATGATTTTACGATCTTCTAATGACTGTTCTAGCTCAGCCATCTTTTCTCGCAACTGAGCATCACTTTTATAGCGACCTAAAGCCATCTCTAAGGTAGGAACTAACTGTTCCTCCCGTACTGGTTTAATTAAATAGCCATATACACCAGAATCTCGAGCCTTATCGATTAAATCTTGCTGGCTATAACTTGTTAATAATACTACAGGTGCTTCATGGTGAAAGCCAATTTGACGTGCCGCCTCAATACCATCTAATTCTGGCATCTTAACATCCATCAATATAATATCTGGCTTATGTTTTTTACAAAGTGCTAAAGCTTCAACACCATTTGTACCTTCTGCAACGACTTCATGACCACAAGACTCAATAATATCTCGTAAATCCATACGTATTAGGGATTCATCATCCACGATTAAAACGCGCATTTATGCCTCCTTTTTCATATATATCGTCACCAATACACCTGTTCCAGTATTTTCTATGGATAAACTTCCTTTTAATTCATGAGTAACTAAATTATTAATAATTGTTAAACCTAACCGTTTATTAGAAGAAACAGAGAAATCACTAGGCAATCCTTTTCCGTTATCTGTAAAAGCCAGTTTAATTGTACTACCTGCATCAGTAACTGCTAGATGAACATTTCCACGATTCCCGTCTAACCCATGTTCTAAGCTATTCGTAATCAATTCATTAATTATAAGAGATACATAACTCGCCATATGAGAAGAAATTAGCATATCTTCACCACTGTAAGTAAAAGTAACCTCTTGGTCTTGTCGCACCATACTCATACGCAACAAACGACATAATTCATCATAAATTGATCGTATACCAATATAATCCTCATCGTAATGAGACACTATATCGTGAACTAGAGCCATGCTCTCAATGCGATTAATCCCCTCTTGGAGTGCTTGCTTTACATCTGGCAAGCTAGAGCGTCTCGCCTCCATACGCAATAACCCTGCTACAGTTTGTAAGTTATTTTTTACACGATGATGAACCTCTTTGATAATGGAATTTTTAACCAATAATTCTTGTTGCTGTTTACTTTCACGAGTACAATCATGAAGAACTAAAAAGCACCTCGTTTCATTGCGCCCCATAGCAATAGGAATCATGTGCTGACGAATTACCATATCTTGATAGATTTCTTCATTTGTACGTATACTTCTATCTAATAATACCTGCTGTATAGCGGACATCTTTAAGGTACTGCTAAAAATTGATGAACCTACCAAGCGACGATCAAAGCCTAATACATCTACTAACTTCATAGCTGCATCGTTAGCATACAGTATTTTATAAGTGTCGTCGAAAATAATTAAACCATCAAAATAGGACATGGGTTCGTAAGACAATATTTGTTCATCAGTAGCCGTCAGCATAAGACGTTGCATCGTATCAGACAAAAAATATTCTTGCTCATATTGTTCTGCCTTAATAGATGGTGATAATGTAAAAGATATACCCCCAATAATACGACCTCCGTTGTCTACGATAGGAAAGACATATTGACGCTGCTTGTCATCTAACCCGATAAGTGGTTGACCATCTTTCATCATAGCATGCCACGTATGACTGCCTTTTAATTGACATGTAGTAATCCCTTGATCACTGCGTTCTATGCATAGCATATCTGCACATTGTTGTGATTTCTCACCTTGTCCTGTCTCTAGTAGGGGTGTAAAAATCTGTATCCTTTGACGAGTTAAAGACTCGCCAAAGGATATGAGTTTACTAATATGCTCAAGTAATGAGGTTTGTAATGGTCCTAATGGTGTTCTATTTAAAATATCTTGACCAATATCCACGATTAATCCTCTTTCCAAGATACGTATCCAATTTCAACACTGGGCTTTGCATTCAATGTTAAATCGCAAAATTTTCCGGCCTGCGCCATATAATAAGCTCGGCATCCAATCATGGCCGCATTGTCAGTAGACAAAATTTTATGTGGTTTGTAATAAGTAAAGCCTTCTTCTACACACATAGCTTCTAAAGCCTTTTGTAATCCTTTATTAGCTGATACACCGCCAGCAATAGTAATACGACTTTCACCTAAAGTATGTGCGGCATCTTTCGTCTTTTCTACTAACACATCTACGATGGCCTTCTGGAATGATGCGGCCACATCAGCTTGATTAATAGGCTCATTCTTTTGTTGCTTACTATTTAAATAGTTTAAAACTGCGGATTTCAAACCACTAAAGCTAAATTCAAAATTACCTGGTTCACTTAAAGCCTTTGGAAATTCAATAGCCTCTGGATTCCCTTCAACGGCAAGGGCATCGATATGAGGGCCCCCTGGATAAGGGAATCCCATAACCCGTGCAATCTTATCAAAAGCCTCGCCAGCTGCGTCATCTCGTGTTTGACCAAGAACATCAAATTCTTCATATCCTTTTACATGTACTAACATGGTATGACCACCAGATACAACGAGACTTAAAAACGGAGGCTCCAGTTCTGGATTAGCTAAAAAGTTAGCAAAAATATGACCTTCCATATGGTGCACTGGCACCAAGGGAATCCCTGTAGCAAAGGATAACCCTTTTGCAGCAGCTACACCAACTAATAAAGCCCCTACAAGACCTGGCCCATACGTAACACCAATATGATTGATATCTTGTAAAGTCACATTTGCATCACGTAATGCTTGGTCTATTACGGGTATCACTTGTTCTATATGATGACGTGATGCAATTTCAGGTACAACGCCACCAAATTTTCTATGTATTGGCACTTGGCTTGAAATAACATTAGACAAAACAGTGCGCCCGTCCTTAAGGACAGAAGCAGAGGTTTCGTCACAGCTACTTTCCAAGGCTAATGTGTATATACTCATTCTATTTCCTCTGAAACGAGAGACATAATATAAGCATCTTCCATAGGCTCTGAATAATAATCTTTACGAATTCCTTTTACAGAAAATCCTAAATTTCTATACATAGCCAATGCTGCAAGATTAGATATGCGCACCTCTAAGAAAATTTCTTTCATACCTCTCATAAGACATTCATCTATTAATTGTTTTGTAAGTTTTGATCCGTATCCCTTACCTCGTGCGGAAGGAATAATGGCGATATTCGTAATTTGACCTTCATCGTATACAAGCCAAGCACCTGCATATCCAACAATTTTGTTCTCCTCACAAATTACCATATATAATTTATTTGATGCCCCTTCTAACTCAACGAGAACAGATTCTAAACTCCAAGGAACAGAAAAAGACTGTTGTTCAATAGTATAGATAGCTTGAGCATCATCTATTGTAGCCAAACGAATCTCCATTATTCGACTCCTGCTGCCTCAGTAACTACAACTGTAGGATTTTGTTTCAACATTTCAGGATTATTTTTATGGCGTTCTTCCCATAACACTTCTGCTTCTGATCGTCGAATATAATAAGGAACCATATCCATAGGGTCAGAACTCTCTTCAGAGCCTACCAATCTACGGCCAGCTAGTAATAGAGAACTAGCTTTTGGAATACGTTGCGATATATCTAAAATCGTTAAATTTGTATCACTTTCATCTAGTAGCTTCTCTATTCGCTTAACGCCATCCCCAAGGAACACTACATATTCTTCAGAGGCTCGGAGTCGATCTAATAAATCATTAGCAGCAATGACAAAAGGCTCCTCTTTGCAGACCAATTCATTACCATCATATTTGTAGATACCTGCATAGACATGTTTTTTCTGAGCATCGATAACGGTACAAATCGTGCGGTCCGTATAAGCTACATTACGAGCTAAACTGTCCATGGTCATTACGCCATATAAAGGAATTTGTAAGGCATAAGCCATAGCTTTAGCTGTCCCCATACCAATACGTAAGCCTGTAAAAGAACCAGGTCCAATGCTAACCATAATACCTTTTAATTCACTTTTTTCAACTTGAGAAGCTCGTAATAGCATATCAATATGAGGTACCAACTGCTCAGAATGAGTCAATCCAGCTTGAATGGTCAATTCCCCAATTAGGCAACTTTCATCTATTAAAGCCACACTCGACACGAGAGAGCTCGTCTCAATTCCCAACCACATATGGGCCTCCTATTTCTACTAAATCACCCGTTGTAAGGTAATCACTAGTTAATGTAATGGAACGGCTTGTATCATCAATACGTGTTAAATGAATCCATAGCGTTTCATCAGGCAATTCATGAGGGAATTTATCTGCCCATTCTACAATGGATACGCAGTCTTCTGTATATTCATAAAATCCAATATTTTCCAGTTCACTAATATCTTCCAAGCGATATACGTCAAAATGATATAAATGAGTTCGATTCACATCATAGGTATTCATTATGGCAAAGGTAGGACTTGTAATTTCTTCAGTAACCCCAAAGCCCTTTGCAATGCCTTGCGACAAATGTGTTTTTCCTGTCCCCAAGTCACCAACTAGTGCTATACAAAGAGGATGCCCATTATGTTTAACCCATTCGCCTAATAATTGGCCAAATTGTTGTGTGTCTTCTACTGTATGAGTCTTTAAATGAACCTGTACCTTATCCTTCATGAAAATGATTATATCCTTTCGCTTCTATGGTCTTAATCGTTTTATCAAGTGTTACCATTTGAACCCGAGGAGGGCCAGATAAAACTTCCCCAATCAACGTAATGCCTGCTAGCTTTTCCAATTCCGAAAGTAGTGATTTTGGCGCTGTAAAGACTAACTGAAAGTCTTCTCCACCATACAAAGCATAATCTACTGGATTAGTTTGTAAATGCTTAGCTAATGCGTAAGTCTCCTCGTGTAAAGGGATTGCTTGTTCTTCAAATACAATGGAAACATTACTAGCTACAGCGATTTCATTCAATTCACTACCTAGTCCATCGCTAATATCATTCATACTATGAATACCAAGTCGTCGCAATTTTTGCCCCAATTCAATCTGTGGTTCAGGACGTTGATGCCCCACTTTGGTCATATCATAGCCTACTAAATTATAAGATAATGCTCCTAAACCTGTAGCTGCATAACCTACATAGTTTGTAACACCTACAACATCTCCTACTTTCGCACCACTTCGCATAACCGCAGTGCCTTTAGGAACCTCTCCGATAATTGTTACAGTCCAAACCATGGGGCCTTCCGTACGTACCGTATCTCCACCCAATATATTGAGTTGATATCTCATACATTGATCTTTAATTCCCCTATAAATTTCATCAAGAATGACTGTATTAACATGGTCTGGTGCGGCTACAGATAATACAATTTGTCTAGGAATGCCACCCATAGCCGCAACATCACTTAAATTAGCCGTCATAAGGCGATACCCTACATCATAGGGCATCATATAGTGAAAGCTAAAATGAACACCTTCCACCATTGTGTCAGTGCTTATCAATTGCTCTGTATTTTGATCTGCTTTATAAATAGCACAATCATCACCAATACCGTACACTACAGTATTAGGATTATAAATCGTGTTATCTTGAATTTGACGAATGAAATTAAATTCCCCTACATCTTTTAATTGCATCTGATCACCTAATTTCCGATTATTACTTATTGTATTGTAACATATATAAAAGACAACAAAAATAGCAGATAGTTGATATATCAACTATCTGCTATAAATGTCCTTAAAAGAATTATTTTTTAATTAGATTCGTCATTCTCTTAACAGGTTCTTTAGTATCAAAGGAACCTACAGTTGGCACCTTTTTACCATTATTGACGAATAGAACACCATTAATATTATCAAAGGATGTCAATGTATTTACAATAGCAGCCATTTGTAACTTAACAGTTAAGTCTCCGCCATTACCCTTTACGAATGCATCATTTACTTCAACAGAAGCAATACCATCTTTTACAGTAACAGATGTAATTTCAATATCCTTAGAGAAGACTGGATATTTTTGTGCTCTATCAACATTTAACATCGCTAAAAGAGCTGCTTTAGGCGTAACTTTATTCGCCTCTATCTCAACGGTAGTTTGTTTTACCCCAGAACCATCCTCCGTAGGAACAAAGAAGGCCATCTTAACCTTTTCTTGAGATACTTTACTTGTTTCTGCATCCTTATTGACTTTCGTCTCTTGCGTAGGTTCACTTTTACCTGTTGTAGGAGCTTGTTCATGTGTACAACCCACTACAAATGCCAGCATACCTACACAGAGAATCGATAGAACTTGTTTACGTAATTTCATCGATTAACCTCCAAAGTAATTAGCAATACCATTTGCAATGCGGTTAGCAAAGTCTTCTTGAGTTTGAGGAGATTGTAGCACACGTTCCTCATTAGGGTTAGAGATAAAACCAAGCTCTACAAGAATTGCAGGCATATTAGAATGTCTCAACACGTATAAGTTACCCTCTTGAATGCCACGATCACCATTGAAACCAGGTGTGTTAGCAATTTGAGATTGTACCTTTTGTGCTAATCGAGCATCGTTACCAGTTTTGCTATAGTAATATGTTGCAATACCACCAACGCTAGGATTATTAAATGCGTTGATATGAACGCTCACAAGAACATCAGAATTACTACGGTTAGCCACGTTAACACGAGCCCCCAATTCATCAACACCGCTTGCATTAGGGCCATATACATCTACATCGGTAGTACGAGTCATAAGCACTTTAGCACCACGATTTTCTAAAGATTTTTTCAAATACATGGAAATCGGTAGTGTAATGTTTTTCTCTTGTACACCGTGAGGTCCAATAGCACCAGAATCACTACCACCATGTCCTGGGTCAATAGTAATTGTTTTGCCAGATAAACCACCGCTAGTAGAGTATTTGCCAGATCCTGTAGGTACATTTTTTGCTGGATGCGCAGATTGAGATGGCTTTTTACCATAGTAAGCAGGCTTAGCTACAGCACCTTTTTTCTGAACATCAACAACGATACGATACGGTTTCTTATTAACCGTATCCTTTTTCAAGGAAAAAACCTTTACATCACTAGTATCAATAGATGAAGGTGTCTTGATTGTTACTTTAACGTCTCTGCCATCTTGTGAAAGTTTAGCAGAGCTAGCAATAGCTGAGTCCATAGAAATGTTCTCTTTAGCCGTCTTTAGCTTTGTATTCTTTAAAGTAACAGTCGTAGTTTTCCCATCTTTGCTAATTGATGCAGATGCCTTTATAGGTGCCGATAAGTCCATAACAATACGAACATATGGTACAGGTGCATCTGTTCTAGTCACCCATCGAGCATCTTCCAAATTAGCTGCCTTTGCTTGAGTCAATAATAAAGGTATCGCCATCAAGACTGCAAGGCACATTAAAAATAGTTTACGCAATACATTCACTCCAATCTAACTGACATACATAGTGTCCAAACCATAGAGATGAGTCGATGATATTTTTATCTATCAAAATCTCATCGTTCCAATCTATCCATAAACTAATGTTAGATTATAAATAGATTATTTCATACAAACATGAAGATTAGTATGCCGATTACACATATTACTATATAAAGACCTTATACAGAATACACAAAAAACAGTTTCATAAAAATAATTTTTTGTATAAGTAATCAAAACTAACGTTCAGTTGTAATTTGCCATTTATTCCCATCCGTACTAATATGAATACGTCCCATCGTATCTGTACGGTAAATAGCAATATTATTTTCCTGCAAGCGTCGTAATGTCACATCGTGAGGATGACCATACTTATTATACATGCCATTTGAAATTAATGCACTTTCAGGCTTAATAGATTTCAAAAAATCTTCAGAGCTACTTGTACGTGAACCGTGATGACCTACCTTAAGAATACGAGCAAACAATCTGGAATTCTGCTCTTTTATAAGTTTTTTCTCTTCTTGCCATTCAGCATCACCCGTGAAGAGCATAGAAAATTTACCAAAGATTAATTTACCTACAATAGAATTATTATTAAGATCTGTCTCCCCTTTTTTATCAGTTAAAGGTTCAACCCAAGGAGCATATACTACAAAGACAGCACCATGTCCAAAATCAACTACATCTCCATTTCTCAAAGTAGTTCGTTGAATTTTATTTTTCTCAATCCACTTTTCATAAGTTTTGTACATATTATTATCAACGGCAATACCATCATCATATACATGTTCAATAGGCATAGCCTTTGCAATAGCATAGAAACCACCCATATGATCAGCATGAGGATGCGTGATAATAATATTTTTTAGCTTTGTTACACCCATAGTTTTAAGTTGAGCTACAATATTTTCACGATGTTCTATGTCACCAGTATCGATCATGCTATACTCATCGCCTACCTTAAGTAATATAGCATCCCCCTGACCAATATCTAGCATATATACATCTAGCTTACCTTCAGGGGTAGTCGTTTTAGTATCGATTGAGTAAGTCCCATTAGCGTTAGTAGTTACTCGATTTGCTGCGTTTGCTACATCATTATTTGTGCAGCCTGCAATGGCGAAGATAGGAATACATAATACCAACAAGAAAGCTATAAAGCGTTGTATTCTATTTGTCATTCATAATCTCCCAATAATTCACTAACCACGAAGCCTAAAGAAGCACTGACATCACTCGGAGTATAACCCCAACTCTTTGTTTCATTCAGAATATCTGCACTACGACTATGTACATAAACACCGAGAATAGCACTATCTTGTAGTGAATAACCCTGACTTATAAAACCAGCAATTACACCAGTCAGCACATCTCCCATACCGCCAGTACCCATGCCCGCATTACCGATAGTATTTACATACACCGTTCCATCAGGGAATGCCACAATTGAAGGAATTCCTTTTAGTACAAGAATAACTTGATGAGCCTTAGCAAATTCTCTAGCCAACGTGATATAATGACGCTCAATCCATTTAATAGGTAAATCAATAAGTCTACTAAATTCACCTAAATGCGGTGTCATAACACAATATGGAAGTTCTCTTTCCACTGTATATGCAGACTCAATATCACCATCTCGCAAAGCATCTTTATTAACACAACCAACATGTCCCACTGCATACAAAGCATCAGCATCTAGTACTAATGCTCCTTCGTAAGCATCTAAGATATGATCCACTAAATCACAGATTTCACGGGTGCGACCTAAACCAGGTCCCATAGCAACAACTTGACGACAATCAAAAAGTTCTTTATTAGTCTCTGTGGAAGTAACCATCACCTCAGGTATGACACGGCTTTGTACAATCTGTTTAATTATTTTGGGTACAGCTAATGTTACTTTACCAGCACCACTATGAACTGCCGCTTCAGCAGCCAAAATAGGGGCTCCTATCATATCATTTGAACCACCAATAATTAAAGTGTTTCCATTGACACCTTTATGCGCCATTGGAGTACGATAGTTGATAATTTTTTCTGCTAAATCAGAATCAATGGTTATAGTTCTAACACGTTCACCCAGTACCTGCTGCCAAGGAGCACCCAATGGAGCAACCACAGCGGTTCCTCCTACAGCCTTTCCGGGATATAATAACAAACCTTGTTTGATAGCTCCAAAAGTAACAGTATAATCATAGGTCAGTGTGCCTTCTGCTACATGACCAGTAGTAGCATCCAAACCTGCAGGTACATCAATAGCCCACAAATCAAAATTATACTGACTACGCATAGTATCAATATCATTCAATATATCGATGGTCACCTCTCTTAACCTTCCAGTAAAGCCCGTTCCCATGATGCCTTCCACAGCGATGGCTACGTTGGACCAATCATTGAATTCATCATACATATCGATGCTACAGCCCATAGCTTTGCAGCGCTCAATTTGCACTGCAAAAAGATCACTACACTTGTTTATATCTCCTACTAGTACAATTTGTGCTGGTACGCCTTGCTCCATCAAATGGCGAGCCGCTACAAGGCCATCTGCCCCATTATTACCCGTACCACATATAAATAAAACAAAACTATTTATGGAACGGCCATTATTCAGGGAAAATAAATCGTACTCTCCCCATAAGGCATCTACGATACCACGTCCAGCATTTTCCATGAGGATTTCTAAAGAAATTCCTAATTGCTTAGGAACCTCTCGATCTATAAATCGAGCATCTTCTGTAGTTAAAATATTCATCTTATGCTCCTTCAAGTATAACTGTACTCATTGCATAATCCTTGCAATGACTAATCGATACATGAATATCAGTATAACCTGATGTTTCGTAAATATCTTTGAAAGTATCTTGTAAACGAATTAAGGGTGCGCCCCATTCATCATGATAAATCTCTATATCTTGCCATGATCCATACCTCATCCCTATACCTAAAGCTTTAATAAAAGCCTCTTTTGCAGCATATATACCTGCAAAGGATTCGTAGCATCCTTTATTCCGACTTTTACAATATTCAATCTCATGAATCGTATAAACGCGCACTTTAAATGAACTTGATTTCTCTATAGCTTGACGTATACGGTCAATCTCTATAATATCATTCCCTAATTTCATAATAGCTCCTAAAATACTCTAATACTATTATTATACACTCATAAAGGGGATTAAAACATAGGTAGTATCTAGACATTTACCGAAAATGGTAGGCTAGACAAACTATAAATTTCAACTTTACCTTTGCGATTGACCGCCATATACATTTGACCATTTCGACAATCCATGTCTTCTACTTCCATTCCAGAAGCATAAGGGCTAATATTTTTAACAACTCCCTCTTCATCGACGTATACAAAGGTTGTCAACGTCGTAAATAAAGTATTTCCATTAGTTGCGTAAGCACCGTTATTATTTAAGTTTGTATGATTAGCATCAATTTTATAAGAACGAATACGATTAAAATTGGAGTCGTAATAATTAATTGTCCGTTCAGAGTTTGTTAAAGGCACAATTGATACATATTCATTGCGTACTTTATCATATGCAAAATTAAAAACTTTCTCTTTTAGTTTAATCGGTGCTTCAACAATCATGCTATCCGCTTCAATAGGAGTAAGGTTATATCCATTTACAACAGCATTTGTTGTATAGTAACGATTATTGACAGAATTATAAGTTAAGGTATTCATATGACCTAATAAACTTTTATAACTATACTCATATTTTGCAACAACAGTAAAAGTTTTTGGATTAATTTCATAAATAATTTGCTTCGTATTATCTGAATTAATACAAGCTAAAGCAAAAACGTCTTTTTTGGAATTATAACAAAATCCTTGGCACTGATTTACAGATCCATCTAATGGTATTTCTGCCAAGCGAGATAATGGCAATGGCATCTGTACAGCGCTAACCTGTTGAGTAAGTTTAGGAATATCAAAAATATTTGTAATATAATCAATTATACCTTGATCCATACTGTCACCTCACGAAATTAATAATGTATATTATAGTATATAAATTCATAAATATAAAAATAGGCGGTAAGACAAAAGTCTTACCGCCTAATGTTGGTGCCGGAGGTGGGACTTGAACCCACACGGTGTTACCCGCTTGATTTTGAGTCAAGTGCGTCTGCCATTCCGCCACTCCGGCGTATCGGAACATTTGTTATTATACAGACATCCCTAAGCAATGTCAACATATTTTTTATATTTCATCTAAAATATTTTGAACCCTTTTCATATCCGTATCACATTGTTGTTTCCATGTAAGTGCGACACCTGTAATATAGCCTTTACGGGCAAATTCTACATCTGTAGGAACACTTTCAGCACCATAGTCTAGCTCGCCAGCTAACCAATAATAATCCTGTCCTCTTGAATTAATGCGAGCTTCGATAATATTACTGTAGGTTTGTAAGCCTTGGCTCACCATTTTAAAATGATCCCAATCACATGTGCCACGTAATGGGAAGTTCACATTTAGTAAACCGCTAAACTGACCCGCCACATAAATTTTCTCAATCAATTCATGTATAAATGGATGCATCTCGTCTCCCCGTTCAACAGAATATCTCTCAACAGATAATGCTAAACCGGGAATACCGTAAAAACCACTTTCCATAGCTGCCGAAACAGTGCCGGAATACAATACATCAGAGCCTAAATTAAATCCATGATTAATTCCAGAAATTACAAGATCTGGCATATCATCAGTCAATAAATAACTGAGACCGAACTTCATGCAATCGGACGGCGTTCCCGTTAGAGCATAAAGGCGAGGATTTTCATCCTCGCCATTGCAAGCATCTAATTTCAATGGAACCTCGGTCGTCAATGCATGGGATTTAGCACTTTGCTCATTAGCAGGTGCTACAACGGTAATTCTATAATATTGACTTAAATACGATGCAAGATGACGTAAACCATCTGCTAAAATGCCATCGTCATTACACATTAAAATATGCATAGTCACTCCTACAGATTCTATTTTTCATTCTTATTCATATTGCCCATACGTGTTAATTTAACATCATCTAAGCCCACAGCTCTCGTATGGACTGTATGAGACCATACCTTATTATGACGGCGGAACCACCCTAAAATATTTACTGGAATCCAAGAGTAAACAAATAATGGATATAGTAAATAGTAGAACCAAATCTTTGGTGGTACCTTGATTTTCAACAATACAATTAATGGGAATAGATATTGACCAACACCTATAATTGTCCATACAGACATAGGCATAATTTGATACAAAATATTTGTATAAATTGGAGTATACGCATTGATGTAGGATAACACCAAGTATACGGTTGTCAACAATAAGAAATAAGGTTGACTCACTTGGAATATACCATCCAAAATCATAATATTCCCTGTTTTGATACCAATAGCAAATAATTTAGGAATATATCGACCCGCACAGTCAAATTGCCCCTGAGCCCATCGTAAACGTTGTCTGCAAGAAGCCATCATAGTCGTAACCTTTTCATCGTATACGATAGCATCATGCCCCCAACAAGTACGGATACCATGAGTCAATAGTTTCATGGAAAATTCCATATCTTCGGTTAAGCTATTGCAATCCCAACCGTATTCGCGAATAATAGATGTACGAATACACATGCCTGTACCACCTAAAGCCGTAGATAATCCAAGACGATATTTTGCTAAATGCCACATATGGTTAACCATCCAAAAGGCGATAGAGAACGTACCGGCTACCCAAGAGTCAGTTGGATTTTTAGAGTTCAAGTAACCTTGAATTACAGACTCACCTTTTTCAAGATGATCATTCATTTCTAACATAAATTGAGGATGTACTAAATTATCGGCATCAAAAATCAGGAATGCATCATATTTCCGATCCATTTGTTCTACCCGATCAAACATCCACCCCATGGCATAACCTTTACCTATTTCTTGTTTATTTTCACGTACATGTACATTAGCGCCAGCAGCACTTGCTACTTCCGCAGTCTTATCTGTACAGTTATCGGCAACTACAAAAATATCGTATAGATCATCAGGATAATCTAGGCCACGTAAGTTTTTAACTAACTCACCAACAACAGCTTCCTCATTATGAGCGCATACAACGATGGCAAAGGAATTTTTAGGGGTATAATTTTTATGTACTCGCGATCGCCACATACCTACGACAGCGAGTATAAAATAATAAACCGTATAAATTACGATTATTACCTGCATAGGAATCAGTAATAGATCCAGTAGGTAATTCATACTATTCTCCTCCACACATCTATTTACGTACTATATTTAAAGCCCCGTTAATAAGCCCAAACATTACATAGCCAGCAAAAATCATAACGGCCCATGTATGCCAATCATACACGAGACAAGCTATAACAAATATGGCTGTGAGTACAATAGAAAGTTTATTGATATAAATCTCACTTTTACCTTTAAAATCGGGATATTTAACTTCACTAACCATAAGGAGACCTATACCAATCATACAAACTACCAACACAAATTGAGGTACCGATACGCCACACAATACGTAAGTCGCCGCTAAACATCCAGCGGCTGGAATTGGTAAACCTTCAAAATAGCCATGAACTTCGTCAGTTTTAATATTAAATCGCGCTAAACGAAATGCACCAAGCACTGCAAAGGCTAATAGTGGCACATATGCAATCCATCCTAAACCATATAATTCTTTCATATAAAGCATATACGCAGGCGCTACACCAAATCCCACTACATCAGACAGAGAATCAAGTTCCCGGCCCATTGGTCCTGCAACTCCTAAAGCTCTTGCTACACGCCCATCTAATCCATCTGCTACTAGAGACAATAATATACATATAGCTGCGCAGAAGGTATTATTTGTAGCAGACAACGTAATACCAAGAACACCAAATGCTAAATTTGCACTAGTAAATAAATTTGGAATAATAGATTTATTCATGTCGTAACCTCCCGATAACAGTATCACCGCCTGTAATATGTTGACCTTTTTCAACGAACAACTCTACATCCTTATCCATATAGAGCTCAGTACAGGAACCGAACTTAATCATCCCGTACAACTGACCGCGTTCAAGTACACTATCTAGGTCTGTCCAAGATACGATACGTCTTGCTAAAAGGCCCGCAATTTGCGTTACTAATACGGAAGTACGATCATTTTCAATACAAATAGTATGACGTTCATTTTCAAAACCTACATCATCTTTGAATGCTGGTAGGAAACTACCCATCGTATAGTGACGGTACGTAATTTTACCATCAATAGGCGCACGATTAGCATGCACGTCAAAAACAGATAAGAAAATAGTTACTTTTTTACACTCTTTATGTAAGTAAATATCTTCGTATACATCAGAAATATCCATGATTTTACCGTCCGCTGGGGATAAAATCAAATCTGGATCTTGAGGGATTACACGTTTAGGATTTCTAAAGAAATTAACGAAAAATAATGCCAGAATAAATGAAATAATCGCAATTACATAATGTCCTAAATATCCTAACACCACAGTGATAATGAGCATAGCTCCTATCAGAGGAAACCCTTCCTTAATTATTGGTCCTGTAGGCACGATTCAACACTCCTCTATTTATTTCTAATAACGGTCCACATAAACTTTGGAATAGCCAACATACGGCCAATCCGTTGAGGTTCTAAATATAATCGATACAACCATTCAAGTCGATTTCGTTGCATCCATTCTGGGGCCCGAGGAATATTACCTGCCAAGACATCAAAGGAACCACCAATTCCAATGGCAACTACGCCATCGAGGTGACTCAACTTTTCTGCAATCCATTGTTCTTGCTTTGGCACACCTAAGGCAACAAATACCAATTTTGCCTTAGATTCAGCTATAGATTTAATGATTTCTTGTTCCTCTGCACTATCAAAGAATCCGTCATGAATTCCTGCTATATTTAATGCACCTACCTGAGCAGATACATTATCAATCGCTCGTTGAGCAACACCAGGTGCCGCCCCCAAGCAGTATACAGGAATTTGATGAGTCGCCGCAACTTTAAACAATTCCATAGTTACGTCTACACCTGTTACGCGTTCAGGCACATGTTCTCCTTGACGCTCTGCAGCCCACAAAATGCCAGCCCCATCGGGAACGACGAGACTAGCATTATTCAATATGGAGTGCAATGTAGGATTTTCATTAGCCAACATAACCATTTCTGCATTAGCCGTTGCTACTAAATGTAGCCCCGGCTGTTCAGTTAATTGTAAAATACGTTGGACTGCCTCATCCATTGTGACACAATCGATAGGCACAGATAAAACAGAAATACGTTTATTCAATGTAATACTCCATTATCAACCACTATAATTTGGTGCTTCAACGGTAATGCTTACATCATGCGGATGACTTTCTTTCAAACCAGCCGCTGTAATTTGAATGAATTGAGTGTTTTCAATCATTTCTTGGATGTTATGACATCCACAATACCCCATACTTGCACGCAAACCACCAACCATTTGGAAAATTGTATCGGCCAGCATACCTTTATATGGTACACGACCTTCTATACCTTCAGGAACTAATTTCTTAGCTTCTGTTTGGAAATATCGATCTTTACTACCGAGTTTCATAGCCCCTAGACTACCCATGCCTCGATATACTTTATAAGAACGGCCTTGATAAATCACTGTTTCTCCAGGGCTTTCATCAGTACCCGCTAAAATATTACCCATCATAACTACATTAGCACCAGCCGCAATAGCTTTAGCAATATCTCCAGAATATTTAATACCCCCATCAGCAATGATAGGAACTCCATAACGACGCCCCACTTGAGCAGACTCATAGACTGCTGTAATTTGAGGTACCCCAATGCCAGCAATAACACGAGTTGTACAAATAGAACCAGGTCCTATACCAACCTTAACTGCATCAGCTCCAGCTTCGATAAGAGCCTCAGTGCCTGCTGCAGTTGCCACATTACCTGCAATTACAGGAATGTGAGGATACGCTTGTTTAATGTCCTTCAACGTTCGAAGAACACCTGCAGAATGCCCATGGGCAGTATCAACAATAATTACGTCAGCTTTAGCAGATACAAGCGCATCAAGTCTATCATACAAATCTTGAGAAACACCTACTGCAGCACCAACTAATAATCGGCCACTACCATCCTTTGCTGCATTTGGATATTTAGTCGCTTTTTCAATATCTTTAATCGTAATTAAGCCTTTTAAGTTACCGTCGCCATCTACAAGAGGTAATTTTTCAATACGATGTTCGCTTAAGATAGCTTTCGCCGCTTCAAGAGATGTACCTTCCGGTGCAGTAACTAGGGAATCTTTTGTCATACATTCCCCAATTTGTCGGCTTAAATCAGTTTCAAAACGCATATCGCGATTTGTAATGATCCCTACTAGTTTACCATGTTCTGTGATAGGTACACCAGAAATTTTATATTTTTCCATAAGTTCTGCTGCATCGGATAGTAAATTTTGAGGGCTTAAGAAAATAGGATCAACGATAACACCGTGTTCAGAGCGTTTTACCTTGTCAACTTCATGAGCTTGCTCTTCAATAGACATATTTTTGTGGATAACGCCAAGACCTCCTTCACGAGCCATAGCAATCGCCATCCGTGATTCAGTAACCGTATCCATCCCAGAACTAATCATAGGAATATTTAATGTAATGTCACGAGTTAATTGAGTTTTTAACTCTACTTGATTAGGCAGTATATCCGAAGCTGCTGGTATTAATAATACATCATCAAAAGTTAGTCCACGCATACCGAATTTATCGTCTCTCATATTTCTTTCCTTTCCGTATAATAAAACAAAACTACGACCCGCCTAGTCCCTATGGACTAGGCGGTCAGTCGTAGCCTTAGCGTTCAGACCGCAAAATGCCGCCTTCCATATAATCGTCTTTTTTCATATCTACGAAGATAACTTTTACTGCATCAGCAGGAACATTTACGATATCAACCGCAGCCTTTGTAATTGCTTCACCTAATTGTTTCTTTTGTTCTTTTGTACGCCCTTCGACGAGCTCTACATGAATAATTGGCATATTAACCTCCATAGATGAAAAAATGAAATAAATTGTTTGTTCTATTATACGGTATGAAGGACATATAAACAAGGAAAAAAGCCAGATAAAATCTAATATTATCGATGCTTATATACTTATTAATCCTACCTCTTAATTATACAATATTCTTAGAAATTTTTCACCAAATCTTTTTTCTAATTCTTCTTTCATGATAGATTCTAATTTTTCTATTCCGAATTGATTTGCAAAATCTAGCACATCCTTGCGAGCCTTTACTAAAATCTCAATATCTTTGATGATATTAGCAACACGCAAATCAGGTAGTCCTGATTGAGCTAATCCAAACAATTGTCCTGAACCACGAATCAATAAATCTTGCTCTGCAAGCTCAAATCCATCCTGGATTTGTTCCATCAACTTTAAACGCTCTTGACTTACATCATTTTTAGAATCACTAACAAGAATGCAATAGGACTGATGAGCACCACGGCCTACACGTCCCCTCAGCTGATGTAGCTGAGACAGACCAAATCGCTCTGCCCCTTCAACGCACATAATGGTCGCATTTGGCACATTAACCCCCACTTCGATAACTGTTGTAGAAACAAGTAATGAAATTTCACCCCTATGGAAGGCATTCATCACTTCATCTTTTTCACTTGGCTTCATACGACCGTGAACGAGGCCCACTTCATAGGTCTTATAAAAGTACTCTTTTAATTCTAGATACAATTCCTCAGCAGCTTGCAAGTCTAATTTTTCGGATTCTTCTACAAGAGGGCACACCACATAGACCTGACGCCCTTCCGCCATTTCCTTACCAAAGAAAGTGCGTAATCTCTCTTTATAAGAACTATCTACAGCATATGTTTTAACAGGTTTTCGACCTGGTGGCATTTCTTTAATTAAAGATACTGCTAAATCTCCATATACGGATAATGTCATGGTACGAGGGATTGGTGTAGCCGTCATGATAAGTACATGAGGATATGTTCCCTTCTGTTGCAATCTCGCCCGTTGATCTACACCAAAGCGATGTTGCTCATCAATGATAACAAGGCCTAAATTATGGAAATTAACCCCCTCTTGGATAAGGGCATGCGTTCCAATAATCATTTGGATTCTGCCATCTGCTAAGCCCTCATAGATGCATTCTTTCTCTTTTTTCGTAGAGGATCCCGTTAATAATTCTATGGTAATACCTAAATTAGCACATACAGTTCGTATCCCTTCGTAATGTTGAGCCGCTAGAATCTCCGTAGGGGCCATCAATGCCCCCTGATACCCATTTTCAATAGCTTTTAATAAACTCAAGGTAGCCACAATAGTTTTACCAGAGCCTACATCTCCCTGCAACAAACGTTGCATAGGTCGTTCATCTTCCATATCAATACGAATATCCTCTAACGCTCGTTGTTGATCACCTGTTAAGGAAAACGGTAAATTCTCTATACACTGAGCCATTAGTTCCCCATTTGGTCCCATTTTAGGCCCTCTATGGCATTGTTCTTTATTTCGCAACAAAGCTAGGCCAGCTTGCATGACGAACAACTCTTCATAAGCCAATTGATAACGAGCCTTTTCATAGAGCTCTGAGGAGTCTGGGAAATGCATCATCTTAAAAGCATCATAGCGACTCATATAATGATGATCTTCACGAACCTCCACAGGTAAAATCTCTGGTAATTCATGGTTAGCCGCGAACCAATTACGTACAGATGAACGAACCACAAACTGAGATACCCCATCAGCAAGTGCGTAAATAGGAACGATACCTCGATCTGGTTCACCACCGTCTCCTAAGTTTTCCATTTGCGGTGTATTCATTTGCATGGAACCATATTGAAACTCAGCCTTACCATATGCATATATACGCTGTCCTTTTTTGTAAAAGTTCTTTTTATACCCTTGATTGAACAAAACAATCTTCAAAGGTCCTGTGCCATCTGCAATGACTACCTCTAAAATAGACAATCGAGGGCGAGGGCGTTTCTCTTGTACAGCAATAACAGTACCTACGACACCACCTGTCATACCTGATTTTAAATCACTAATTCTATAAATCGTACGCCGGTCTTCATAGGTTCTGGGAAAGTAAGTCAATAAGGATGTAACATTGGTAATTCCCAATTTATGCAATTGTTTCTCGCGACCAGGACCAATTCCCTTTATAGTCGTCAATCGTTCATCCATAAAAACTCCTTTAAATATACGATAAACACATGAGATATATCCAATTTTTGTATATCCTTGTGTAAAAGTCCATTTATATCTTAGAATATGATATATAGTATACCTTATATTGTAGTATATTTCATAAAAAGAGCAATATATACGACAAAAATACTTGCTTTAAGCTATTCTTTATGATAATATACTTTTGTTATGTTATAGATTAAGCTTGGAGGTGGAAACTATGGCAAACCTTTGCGAAGTATGTGGTAAATCCACATCTAGCGGTATGAACGTGAGTCATTCTCACATTCGCACAAGAAAAACTTGGAAACCGAACATTCAAAGAGTACGGGCGGTTGTAGACGGTGCTACTAAAAAAGTAAACGTATGCACTCGTTGCCTTCGTTCTAATAAAGTTACACGCGCGTAAAATAAAAAGTACATGTACTCTTTGGGGTTCTAGAGCCCCAAAAAAAGCAGTTAGTTCATTTTGAACTAACTGCTTTTTTTGTTATTTATAATGTAATATTTGGAATATAATATTGCTTAAATAACTTAATAGCATATTGATCTGTTAAGCCTGCTACATAATCAACTACATCACGTGTAGAGTAAAACGCTTTACCTATTTCACAACCTTCCATATCATCAGGGTGTTCCATGAAGTGAGTAAATAGATTTTTTACCACATGGGATGCCTTTTTGCGATCCGGAATTAAAGCTGGTGCCAAATATACATGTTTAAACATAAATTGACGGAATAGATTCATCGTCATTTCCACATCAGCAGACATAGATATAGCTGGCTTATCCAAGGATTCGCGTACCATATCCTCTACCATTGCAGTAATCATACTGGATGGAGTCATACCAAAATGTTCGCGCACTTCAAAAGGCAACACCTCTGCCGTCAACATACCTGCTCGCTGTGCATCATCAAAATCATGGCACAAATACGCAATACGGTCTACAATACGAATAATTTGACCCTCTAAAGTTACAGGAATTGTAGCCCCTGTATGACCTACGATGCCATCTCGAACAACGGTGGTTAAATTGAGACCTTGATGATCACCATGTCTTTCTAATACTTCAACCATGCGCAAGCTTTGCTCATTATGATTAAAGTGCCCTACCATATCTCGCAATGCATATTCACCTACATGACCAAATGGTGTATGCCCCACATCATGGCCCATGGCAATAGCTTCCACAAGATCTTCATTTAAACGTAATGCACGAGCCACAGTACGACCGATTTGACCTACCTCAAGGGTATGAGTCATGCGTGTCCGATAATGGTCACCTGGCGCAATATATACCTGTGTCTTATGCTTTAACCGTCTAAAACATTTACTATGAATGATGCGATCCCGATCGCGTTGAAACGCAGTTCTAAGTGGATCAGGCTTTTCTGCTATATCACGGATTGCATCGCGGCTTTTAGCTGCATAGGGAGACAGAAGCAAAGCCTCCCTCTCCTCTATTTGTTCACGTATATTCATTTACCCTCCGACGCGCGATTTTTATCAATCAATTGCATAACAAGGGAAGCTGTTTCTTCAATAGATTTATTAGAAACATCTAACACTTGGCAGTGCAAACGACGCATAATAGCCTTAGCATAATCCAATTCAGATTGAATACGCTCAATAGATGCATAATTTGCTTCGTCTTCAAGACCGATAGCGCGTAAACGTTCACTACGAATATTATTTAATTTATATGGATCTATAATAAGGCCCACGATTTTTTTTGCCGGAATTTTGAATAATTCCTCTGGCAACGGTACCTCTGGAACTAGTGGCAAATTTGCGGCTTTAATCTTTTTGTACGCCAAGAACATGGACAATGGTGTCTTACTAGTTCTAGATACACCAATAATAACTATGTCGGCCTTTTCAAAACCAGATGGATTTTTACCATCGTCATATTTCACGGCAAACTCAATAGCTTCAACCTTTTTAAAATACTCTTGGTCGAGCTTATGAACCATACCTGCTGTCATGCGAGGTTTAGTAGTCGCGATAGTACCAACTGCATCGAGAACAGGGCCCATGATATCCACAGCCGGAATATTATATTCAGCCACCTTCTCATGTAAATACTTACGTAAAGACGCAGATACAATGGTATGGCAAATAACATGATTTCCACATTTTGCGTCGTCTATAACCTCATCAATTTGGCTTTCACTATCAATATAAGGAACACGGACAATTTCAATTTGCTCCTTATCATATTGACTCGCCGTAGCTCTCGCTACAGCCTCAGCAGTTTCCCCCAGGGAATCCGATATTGCATAAATAATTTTTTCTGCCATTCTATCAACCTCAGTGTGTGCTACATTCTAAAAATACTTTTGCTACCGTCGTTTTTGATACACGGCCCACAACCTTTAAACGCTTCTTGTTACCTATATCCTCACGAGCGACGACAGGTAAACAATCTACTTCATAATCTATCATTTTCTGTGCAGCCTCTACCAAAGTATCGGTAGGCTCCACCGCTATAACCTTGCTTACAGGGGTCATAATCATAGATATAGGCATGGTATGCGAATCTGTTTGTCCCATAGAGGCGCGTAGTAAATCTTTTCGAGATACCACACCTACTAGGTATGAACCATCACACACTAATATGGTACCTACATCCTCTGTAAATAATGTGACAATTGTATCATACAAACTCGTATCCCCATTGACCACAACTGCTTGAGATAATACATCACTTACCAGAAATGACTTTAATCGCTCAGCCGTTTGTGTTTCCTTTGAAAGTCCTACATAGTAATAGCCTACGTTTGGACGTGCATCTAACACACCTAACATGGTCAATACAGATAAATCTGAGCGCAACGCAGATCTTGTGACCTCTAAATGTTCAGCAATGGCACTACCTGTTACAGGACCTTCTTCGCGAACGATTTGAGCAATTTGTTCTTGTCGTTTCGACAGTTTCACACGGTAACCCCCTTTCATCTCTGTTTGTATTATATCCTAAGTTACCATTCAGAAAAAGAGGAGACCCACAGGCCTCCTCTTTCACTATAACTATATTATTACCAAATTAGTTCGTCAGATTCTTGACGACCACGACCAGTCATAGCATCGAGCATAATTCGTTGTTCGATTTGAGCCACCATTTTCTTAGTATTAACTACTGCATCTGGGTTAACAGAAATGGAGTCGATACCGCTCTTCACAAGGAATTCGCAAAGTTCAGGGTATACGCTTGGCGCTTGGCCACAGATAGATACAGTCTTACCATCTTTATGGGCCACCTCAATGAGGTGACGAATTGCTCTGCGAACCGCTAAATTACGTTCATCATAGATATGTTGAACTGTTTCGTTATCGCGGTCACAACCGAGTACAAGCATAGTCAAATCGTTAGAACCGATAGAATAACCATCTACGTATTTATTAAATTGATCAGCTAAGATGATATTGGATGGAATCTCAGCCATGAGCCATACTTTAAAGTCTTTGCTGCGTGCAAGACCTTCTTGAGCCATTAAGTTAGTTACTAATTCAGCTTCTTCCACAGTACGGCAGAATGGAATCATAACTTGTAGATTTTTAAAACCAAATTCGTTACGTACTTTTTTGATTGCTTCTAATTCTAATTTGAAAGCAGGTGTGTACTTAGGATCATAGTAGCGAGATGCGCCACGCCAGCCAAGTAATGCACTAGATTCATGTGGTTCATATTTATCGCCACCTTTAAGGTCACGGTATTCACTAGATTTGAAGTCGCTCAAACGAACTACTACTTGGCGAGGGGCTAATGCTTGGCATACTTTACGCATACCTTCCGCCAATGTATTTACAGCGAAGTCACTGCGCCCTGTTTCGATAAGGTGCAATGGATGTTCATGAATAAAGGTTGTCCAAATGAACTCTTCGCGCATGAGACCAATGCCATCACATGGTAGTACACCATATTTTTGAGCCAAATCAGGATCACCTAAGTTCATATAAATCTTAGTGCCTGTTACAGGTACATATTCAGCTGCTACCCCTGTAGAAACTTGAGCTTCAGGCTTTTTAACGATATCTTCTAATACGCCATCGTATACAATACCATTTGTAGCATCAACGGTAATCATTTGACCATCTTTAATAGAGGTAGTCGCTTCATGACTACGACTCTTAGTACCTACGATACAAGGAATACCAAGCTCACGGCTAACGATAGACGCATGACAAGTCATACCACCAGCGTCAGTAACAATTGCTTTTGCCTTTTTCATGGCTGGCACCCAATCAGGAGCTGTCATAGCTGTAACAAGGATTTCGCCTTCTTTGAACTCATCGATATCCTCGGGATTGATGATAACGTGAGCTTTACCTGCTGCATTACCAGGGGATGCTGGCAAACCTTTTACAATAATATCGCGATTACCTGCATCTAATGTGCTAGCTTTTTCGGACGTTTCTGATTTTTCTTTGCGGGACCAAACTGTTTCTGGACGAGCTTGCAAGATCCAAATCTTGTCATTGCGTTCATCTACGCCCCATTCCATATCCATATAGCAACCATAATGCTTTTCAATTGCTTTTGCATATTCTGCAAGTTCCAAAACTTGAGCATCTGTAATAACTTGTTGTTTTGCTTCGTCAGCTGGAACCACTTCTTCAACACAGTCACCATCGGCTTTACGAACAAGGCGGACATGTTTATCGTTAATCATACGGTCCGTAATTTCCATCTTTTCTTTATCCACACGAAAATTATCTGGTGTAACCGTACCTTGTACAACATATTCACCAAGACCCCAAGAGCCTTCAATAAGAATATTGTTATCATTGCCTGTTACAAGGTCAACAGTAAACATTACGCCAGCTGCTTTAGAGAATACCATCATTTGAACTGCAGCACTCAATGCTACTGTCATATGATCGAAGCCTTGTTTTACACGATAATATGTTGCACGATCTGTGAATGTAGATGCGTAGCATTCTTTTACTTTTTCGATAATTACGTCAGCACCGCGTACATTTAAATATGTATCTTGTTGGCCTGCGAAGCTTGCATCTGGCAAATCTTCTGCTGTTGCACTAGAACGAACAGCCACAAATGGATTTTCTTCGTTCACTTTTTTACCAAGTTCTTCATAAGCATGACGGATAGCATCTGCCAAGTCTTTTGGCATTTCTTCCTGACAAATCATGCGGCGAATCTTAGCACACACTTCGCGCAATAATGCAGAATTTTCTACATCATCTAAAGCATCAAGCTCAGCCCGGATTTTATCTTCCAAACCTGTAGCTTTCATAAACTCACGATAACCATGGGCAGTTGTTGCAAAGCCATAAGGTACAGGTACATTAGTGGAGGATGTCAATTCCCCTAAAGAAGAAGACTTGCCACCTACTAAATTAACATCTTCACGTTGTAATTCATCAAACCAAAGTACGTATGCTGTTTCGCGATTCATGTGAGAACCTCCTAGATTAATTAGTGCAACACATTAAACCTTTTACACATAAATAGTATACCTTAATTTAAAATCTGTCAATTTATATGAGGATTATTATACAAATAAAAATGATAAAAAACTAAAAGATGATTGCCTAATACTAGGCAATCATCTTTTAACATGTAGTTATTACTTAATTGTTATTTCTACCTGGCTGTAATAAAAATAGATACATTCCAAGTATCAAGAATTCAAAAATAGTATCATTGATAAAAAGACTTAAAAGTATTAAAGCTATAAAAATTGGATATACCCAAAATGGAAATCCTATATCATAGGCTCTTCTCATACCAGTCATAAAAAAGAATGTAAATCCATAAATGCCAAAAGAATAACCTAAGATTAAATATTTAATCCCTTCAGCAATATCTTTAGATTGTATTACATAACTACCAAAACTAATTAATAAAATACAACACATAAATGAAAATGCATTGCCGAAAAAATAGAATAAACGTCCTAATGGTACCTTTGGATCCAAATATTTAATATGTCTAGTCTTTCCATATATCATTAATAATATTGAAATGATAATACAAATAGGAATCATTGTATAACCAAACAACTGTATTATTTCCATCTGCTACACTCCAAATAATGTTTTCATTATAAACAATACTATTATAATTAATATATTTAACATAAGCTGCAATTCAGGCGAAAGATTATAATAAGTTAATAAAGAAAAACCACCACTAACAATAATTAAACTTATACTAGCTAGTATAAGTATAGATTTTTCTAAATGATTGTTTTCTCTATGTCTCTTATATAATACATACGCTACATATATAATCCATAACCATGGAAAAAATTCAGGTTTCATTTAACCACCCTATATATATCTAAAAAATTCTTCAATACTCGTCCAGTAAGCCCCCATATGGTGTATTGTTTATAGGGATAGAAATAGACGGAATAGTTTTGTCTAATTTTCCAGTCGATATTATATCCTTCTAATAGATGAAATGGAAAATCTTTTAACGGCTTAGTTCCAATGTCTAGGTGACCTACGGTCGGTTCCATATCTAATAGATATTGTAAGGGAACTGTAAATACCTCACCTACTTCATCAGAATTTGGTTTTAAATCACTTGTATGTAGGCGCACGACGACCGCATATAGTTTTACACCAATAGCAGATACTAAACAGTCTAAATTTCCTAGCAGTTCAATTTGATCTAAGTCTATACCAAGTTCCTCAGAGCATTCACGCATGGCTGCATGAGCACCACTTTTATCATTAGGTTCACAGTGCCCACCAGGGAAACTGATTTCACCGGGTTGACGTCGCAATGTATTACTACGCACGGTAAACACCACATGATCTTCTCCATCGATTTCTAATAGAGGCACGGCTACTGCAGCTGTAATAACATCAATATCTGTAAGAACAGAATGTTCTCGTTGTGATAAAAGGTTACTTAATTTCTTGTCCATAAATGGTCCTCACACAAGTTATAATCTATTTTATACAATATTTGTAAAAATCTTTTATGTATCAAATTTGTATTTTATTTTTATATTTATATTGTCTTTGTATATTCATTATACATTAACTTGTAAGTCAATTTCTTGCTTCACAAACAACAGGTTCAGTAGATAAATAATCTTATAAACAAAATAGACAGAAAAAACTGTGATGAGAAATCTAAACCTCATCACAGTTTTTTATTAGTTAAATTTAATTTTTACAAATTTACGTTTCCCAACTTGAACGATCATGCCATCTTCTAGCTTAAGGTTTTCTTCCGTGTATTTTTCACCGTTTACTTTGAAAGCACCTGCTTTAATGGATCGACGTGCTTCACCATTGGACGCGGTTAAACCAGCATCTGTGCAGAATTGTGGTACAAAGATTGGTTCTGTTGGTGCATCCATAGCGTACTCAGGAATATCTGTAGGCATGGCGCGTTGTTGGAACACCCGTTTAAATTCTTCTTCCGCTTCGAGAGCAGCTTCTTCACCATGGTACAAGCGAACAATGGTACGAGCCAATTGCATTTTAGCATCACGTGGATGTAACTCTCCGGATTCTAGACGTTTTGCCATGTCCTCTTGCTCTTCGATAGACATATCTGTAACGAGCATGAAATAACGCATCATCAATTCATCAGGAATGGACATCGCTTTACCATACATTTCTTTAGGTTCTTCATCAATACCGATATAATTGCCCAAAGATTTACTCATTTTTTGAATGCCGTCAAGTCCTTCAAGCAATGGCATTGTAATAACAACTTGTGGCTCTTGACCTTCTAACTCTTGTAAATGACGCCCCATCAACAGGTTGAAAGTTTGGTCTGTGCCACCAAATTCAACGTCTGCATGTAATGCAACAGAATCGTGACCTTGCATCAATGGGTACATAAACTCATGCACGCCAATAGGACGACCTTCTTTAAAGCGTTTGCTGAAATCATCGCGTTCCATCATACGGGCAACTGTATAGGAGCTAGCCAAACGAAGTACGTCAGCAAAGTTCATAGATTCTAACCATTCGCTATTGTCACGAACGATTGTTTTTTCTGGGTCTAATACCTTGAAGATTTGTGTTTTATAAGTTTCAGCATTTTTCAATACTTCTTCTTTTGTTAATGGTGGGCGAGTAACACTTTTACCAGTAGGATCACCAATACGAGCAGTAAAGCCACCGATGACGATCACTACTTGATGACCAAATTCTTGGAATAAACGCAGCTTGCGAAGAGGAACAGTATGTCCCAAATGAATATCTGGAGCCGTTGGATCCAAACCTAGTTTTACAACTAGTGGTTTATTTTCCTTAATGGATTTCTCTATTTTTTTTACAAGATCTTGTTCGTTAATTAAATCCGCTACACCATGTTTAATTTGGCGCACTTGTTCTTGAGCACTAATCATGATAATCCTCCTAGAAATACTATTGTTTAAGTATACCATTATCTAAAAACTTTCACAATTATATATAGTATTGGATTTAAACCATTTATGATATAATATTTATAACTGCGTAATAGAATTTACGTTATATTTACTAAAAGAAAAAAGAGGTGACTCTATGAGTAGTAACTCAAATACGAGAGCCAACCGCCGCTCAAATGGCAATGGTTCTACACCGAAGAAAACAAATCCTAAGCGTCTATTTTGGATTTGTACACTTCTCTTTATACTCATCGTAGCCGGTGGTGGCTGTGGTTTCATAAGTGCCACATTATCAAATCTACCGGATGTATCCAATGTACGCCCTTCTGCATCGTCTCAGATTTATGACGTGCATGGCAATCTCATTACTACGGTTCACTCCACAGAAAATAGATTACCAGTACCTCTAAAGGATGTACCAAAAGATTTACAGAATGCCTTTGTAGCTACAGAAGATTCTCGGTTCTATACGCATCATGGTATTGACCCAATTGGTATTTTACGTGCCGTATGGGTAAACATTGTACATAGCGGCGTATCTGAAGGTGGTTCCACGATTACTCAACAGTTAGCTCGTAATGCATTCTTATCTCAAGATAGAACATTAAAACGTAAAATTTCCGAAGCTTTATTAGCCCTTAAAATTGAACAACATTACACCAAGGATGAAATCCTTGAAATGTATATGAACCAAATCTACTTTGGTCAAGGTGCTTACGGTGTACAATCTGCATCTCATGTATATTTTGGTAAGGATGCTAGTGAGTTAACACTTGCACAAGCGGCACTCATTGCTGGTTTACCACAAAGCCCTAACTATTACTCCCCATTTAATGATTTGGAGGCTAGTAAAAAGCGTCAAGCCGTCGTATTGGGCCAAATGGTAAAATATGGTTATATTACACAAGAGCAAGCTGACGAAGCTCGCCAAGCAGATTTAGGTTTGATAGCTAAACAAGAACAAGCTCATGAGAAATCTAATGCATCTTACTTCATTAACTATGTTATTTCTCAAATTTCTGAAAAGTACGGCGATGATGCCATCTATAAAGATGGATTAAAAATCTATACTACTCTCGATATGGATGCACAAAATGCTGCAGTTGCAGCAATGCAAAACTTGCCTAATTACTACACTGATAAAAATGGATTATCTCAACCACAAGGTGCTATAGTAGCTATGAACCCTCACAATGGTTACATTGTAGCCATGGTCGGTGGTCGCGGTGATGACGCTTTCAACCGCGCTACACAAGCAGAACGTCAACCTGGTTCCACTATGAAACCTTTCGTTTACTTAGCAGCTATTCAATCAGGTAAAACTCCTGGTTCTATAGTTGAGGACAGTCCTGTTACTTTCGGTAATTGGAGTCCTAAAAACTATGAAAATGACTACGAAGGTAATATTACATATCGCTACGCATTACAACATTCTCGCAACGTAGCAGCTGTAAAAGTTGCCGATGAAGTAGGTATGACTAAAGTTATTAATCTTGCTAAAGAAATGGGTATCTCTACTCTAACTGATCAAGATTACAACTTATCGACAGCACTTGGCGGTTTAACTCATGGTGTTACACCTCTTGACATGGTACAGGCTTACGGTGTACTTGCTAATGGCGGTATCAAGGTTCAACCTACAGCCATCCTTAAAATTGTAGATCGCAACGGCCAAGTTGTAGAAGAAAACTCTATCCAAGAAAAGCGCGTTATTGATGAAAAAGATGCGGCCATCATGACTAATATGCTAGAATCTGTTATAAATGGTGGTACTGGCGGTAATGCAGCCATCGGTCGTCCTGCAGCAGGTAAAACAGGTACCACTGATGACTCCAAAGATGCTTGGTTCATAGGTTACACTCCAGATTTAGTAGCTGCTGTTTGGATTGGTGATGACTACGGCACTGAAACATTACACGGTATTACGGGTGGTAGTACACCTGCTGTTATGTGGGGTCAATTCATGGCCAATGCTCTTGCCAATACTCCAGCATCTGACTTCCCTGTCCCAGCTAGCGCACAATCAGCAATCTCTGAAGGTTACGTCAATCCTGCAAAAGCACAACCTAAAAAAGAAGATAAAAAGGACGAAAAAGCAGATAAGAAAGACGATACAGGCAAAACTACAGATGAAAAAATAAAAAGTAATGACAAGCCTCAAAAAGAAGAGGTTACAGAACAAAAATCAAATTCATCGAAAAATAAAAAGTCTAAAAAGGAACGCTAATTCAACAGTAGTTTCTAAAAGGGCGGAACTCAGTGTTCCGTCCTTTCTTTTTATACATATTTACTATCCAAATATTATCTATACAAAAAGGTAGCAAGCCCTAGGAGCTTACTACCTTTTTATTTCCATATACAATATTTTGAAGATTATATTTTTTATTTAAGAACTACATTCGTAGCCCCTGCACCACCTTCATCATAACCGGCTGTTTCAAAGTGCGCTACATGAGGCAAGGTACGTAAATATTGGTGAACGCCTTCACGTAATGCACCTGTACCTTTACCATGAATAATACGCACTTGATTAACACCACCAAGCAAAGCTTGGTCAATAAATCTACCTACAGAAACGGTTGCTTCATCTACTGTTTGGCCAAGAATGTTGATTTCAGTACGAACCTCTTTTTGACGTTGTACGGCGGAGCCACCCATACGTTTTCTTGTTTTAGGCATGGCTGCTTTTTGTTCACGTGCTAGTTTATTGCCTTCTTCACGTGTAGTTGATTGTAATTCGCTAACCTTAACGGTAGCTGTTAGTCCATTAATATCAACATTTACACGGTTACCATTGATAGATAACACAGTACCCAACGAACGCAAGGACGTAACATAAACAGCTTGGCCAACCTTAATAGCATCTGCGGTTAACGACTTACGATCATCATCCACTGGAGCTTCTGGTACATGAACACTAGAAATCCCCTTACGTGCTGCATTAATAGCCGATTGACGCTTATCCTTATTTGTTTCAGAGAATTGCGCTTTCAATTGCTTGATAATCGCTTCCCCTTCAACGCGTAAACTACGTTTCATGGACTCTGCATCGGCCTGAGCTTTGGCTAAGATTTGTTTACGTTTTTCATTAAACTGTTTCTTTTCCTTCTCTAGTTGGCCACGCATACGACGTGTTTCATCAAGCTCTTTCTTTAACGCTCTTTCACGTTCAGAGGCTTTACGGAGTTGTTCGTTTAAGTCGGAAAGAACTTCTTCCATTTCATGACTACCAAATTGAGATTTATACTCTGTTGCGCGTTCTACAATGTCTTTTGGTAAGCCTAAACGTGAAGCAATGCTTAACGCATGGCTACTGCCGGCTACGCCGATATGGAGTCGATATGTAGGTTTTAAGGTACGCTCATCAAACTCTACGTGGCCATTTTCAATACCTTCCGTATGGTATGCATAATTTTTAAGCTCATTATAATGGGTACTTACCATCATAAGGGCACCTTTTTTACGGAAGAACTCAAGAATAGATACAGCAAGTGCACTACCTTCTTCTGGATCAGTACCAGACCCAAGTTCATCCAGTAAAACCAAGTCATTAGGACCACAATGTTTAATGATGGAAATAACTTGTGTCATATGAGCAGAGAACGTACTAAGGCTGGCCTCAATACTTTGCTCGTCTCCAATGTCGGCAAAGATATTATGGAATACTGGTAACATAGATCCGTGATCGGCAGGGATAAATAGACCACATTGATTCATCAAGCTCAACAGGCCTAATGTTTTAAGGGATACTGTTTTACCACCTGTGTTAGAGCCTGTGATTAATAGGATACGATATGATGTACCTAATTGAATATTCGTAGGCACTACCATATTTGGTGGAATTAATGGATGACGAGCTCTCATGAGATTAACAGTTCTGTCAGTACTCAAGATAGCTGGTACACCTTTATAAGAAATAGCAAGACTTGCCTTACCATATACAAATTCGATATGGGATACCTTTTCACAAGCATCCATCAAATCATTGCTATGTTGTTTTACAAGAGCCGATAACTCGCGGTAAATACGCAAGACCTCTTGCTCTTCACCAATCAAAGCCTCTTGTAATTCATTATTTAGATTCACCAAGCGCATCGGTTCAATGTAAAGTGTTTGACCCGTTGCAGAACGGTCGTGAATGAGACCATCAAAGTATTGGCGATACTCTTGTTTTACAGGAATTACGTAACGATTATTACGCTGCGTAATGATGGTTTCTTGGAAATACTTTTGATTATCTTTATCATGCAGGATAGCTTGAATATCATTTTTAATCTTTTCACGAGTCTTGATAATCGTATTTCTAAGGCTCGCCAATTTAGGAGACGCTGTATCAAGCAATTCCCCCTTTTCATCAAAGACGCGTTTAAAACGGTTTTCAATGCGATCTGTGTTCGGCATATCCTGTACCCATAGGGATAGCAATGGATAATCCATATATTTCGTTCTAAAGAACTTTGTCATGCGCTTATAAGCACCAATGGTCAAATAAATATCCCACAATGCTTCACGAGTAAGGACAAAGTCTTTTCGACTCTTTTTACAGGATTCACGAATATCTCGTGTACCACCTAACGGTTGTTCTACCTCTGTTTGTAGTGAACGAATAGCCTCTGCTGCTTCATCAAGATTCTCTTGAATTTGTTTTGCATCGATCATTGGCTCAATATTCATAGCCAATTCTTTAGCAATGGTAGAACTACAATGCTGTTGTAATTGTTCTTTTATATGGTGAAAGTCTAATACATCTTCGTTAAACAATGTACTACCTCTTTTATAAAATACCTCTAAAATAGTGGCCCCTTGTAATAGGCGTATCATCCTTGCCTACGCTCTTAGGAGGAGCCTCTTTTGTTCCATTTTGAATAGATACATAATCTGCTACAATGTTACGCAATCGATGTGGATCCATATGACGCCCATCGATGCGCAAGATATGTAGACCTTTACGATATAACTCGGGCACGTAAGCACGCATATCCATTTCATGACTATTCATGATGTGCATGCGGCAATAAGGATCGGTACGCAATGGGAACACTTCCCCTTTACGGTCCTTCAATGCATAGTTCTCTGTTACACATGGCATAGGACAGTTTTCCTTTTTGCCAGTGCCCACAAAACTAGCGATGGCACAATACTCAGAAATCATCATTTCTGTATAACCGTGTACCATTACCTCTAATGGCAAATGAGCAGATTTTTGTAAGTTTACTAATTGTGCCAAGGTCAACTCTAAGGATGGAGCTATACTACTCATATTAAAATCTTGCCATACTTGTAGTGCAGAGCCATTGAATATGTTAAGACCTGTATCAGCTTCAATAGCACCTGAATATCCTAACTCACGAAGCCATAATAGAGCTTGTGGCATATGAATAGAAATACTATCTGGTTTAGACTCAACTATGGCCTTAAGCGTATTCATGTACGCGTCTACCTCATCATCTTTAACGACGCGAGGCGTAGCAAATACACAAAGCACATTATGCTCTTTACAAAGTTTGGCTACCTGCTCGTAGATGCTAATTTCATAAGGCTTACGTTGCAAACGGTCACCACCAAAGATAATCTTCTTAGCACCACCTTCGATTGCTGCTTTTACACCATCGAGTTCATCAACGCGAGCACTCACCATAGGCTCTGTGTATTGAACCTTACTTTTAGCTACTAATGATGACATATTTCGGGGTTCTACAGCACGTTCTGCCCAAGCTGCTTCATGGTCTGTAAGCAACAAGTTTTCTAGCGCCTCTACAGCATCGCGACGCAATGCATTTAAAACACTAGCGGGCCACATGTACGGTCCATCAGGAATAGACATAGAGCCTAGTGTAAATAATGTATTCCCTAATCTACCTACTTGATCTCTAACCTTCTCTAATGTAGTCGGTTTATTGTTAGCATAAACAGGTTCAAACTCGTTAGATATAGTCACAGTACGACCATCATTCAATACAAAGGTTAGTTCTGTATAAGGTATTTCTCGTTCAGTATTAATAGATAGATAACCATGTACCTCTAATTTAGCGGTAAAGTCTTGTAGTCCCCGTTGCTTTTGAGCTTTAGGGCCTGATGCAAGGAATACTTGCCCCGCAGCAAAGCCTTCATCCGGTTTACCTACAATATGCTTTTCATCCACTAGAGACCAGTTCTGATCGATTTGATAGTACGTAATACTACCAGAACGTTGCATGACCTTTAAGAGTGATCCTTTTTCAATTGGTTCTGTTAGGAATAAATGAACTTGACCCTTTTTGACCTCTGCTTTGCCAATCAATTTCCCTTGATTATTTGGGGCCACCACGGTCATCATTGATTTTCCTACATGGTCTGTTAAATAATCCGTAGAAAATCCACGATTAAATCCAGAAGCTAATGCATCGGCATCAGTAGAATCTATATGAGCCGTATCTAAAATATGACGATAGGTTCCAATAACTTGACGCACGTAGGAAACCTTTTTCATACGCCCTTCTACCTTAAAGGACGTAACACCGGCCGCCACAAGTTCATTCATATATTCACTATAGTTAAGATCCTTTGGACTTAATAGATAGGCTTCGTGTTTTGGCAACAAGCTAGTACCTAAAGAATCCAATAGCTCATAAGGCAACCGACAAGGCTGTGCACAAGCACCACGGTTACCACTGCGACCACCGATGAAAGAACTCATTAAGCATTGACCAGAATAACATACACACAACGCACCGTGTACAAAGACTTCGATTTCAGCTGTACAGTTCTTGCAAATATGTTCAATTTCAGCGAGGCTCAATTCACGAGCTAAAACGACACGTGTAAAACCGAGACTTTCATAAAAACGAACCGCATCGAGCGTAGCTGCAGTCATTTGTGTACTGCCATGTAAGTGTAATTTAGGAGCCACTCGCTGCGCCAATTTAGCCACTGCTAAATCTTGAACGATGATAGCATCCACGCCGATGCGCTCTAAGTCCTTTAAATATGCCTCAAGAGCAGATAATTCGGAGTCACCTATGAGGATATTTACCGTTACATATACAGACACATCTAGAATATGGGCCAAGCGAATAGCCTCGGTTAATTCCTCAATTCCAAAGTTTGCTGCATGAGCTCGGGCATTAAAACCTTTGCCACCAAGATAAATGGCATCTGCTCCAGATTCTAAAGCGGCTATAAAGTTTTCCATCGTACCGGCAGGAGCCAATAATTCCATGGACAGTCCTTTCTACCTAACTAAAGGCATAACTATAGTACTAAAAGGGTTTACCATATGGTAAACCCTTTCAATATACTGCTTAAAATTAACGTAATTTGCAGTTAATTTCTGCTAATGCATCGATAATAGCTTGAATATTACCGTCAATATCCTCATCATTCAACGTACCTTCCATAGAGCGGAATTGTAAGTTGTATGCGAGACTGCGGTAACCTGCTTCGATATGTTCACCTTCATAAACATCAAAGATAGATGCACTTTCTAAATATTCTCCACCATGTTCTTTAATGATAGATAAAATTTCACCACTAGATACGGACACAGGTGCAACGATGGCAAGGTCACGGCTAGTGCCTGGGAATTTACTGAAGGATGTATAACGGAACGGTGGAATCGTTAAGGATAATACGGCTTCCAAATCGATTTCAAACATATATACTTTACCAGGCAAATTAAAGTTTTTGCTCACTTGTGGATGTAATTCACCATATTGAGCAATGATTTTACCATCGACTACATATTGAGCGCTTACACCTGGGTGGAAGTATGGCTCAGTACCACGATTTATTTCATAGCTTGTAACGCCTAGCTCAGCTAACAACGCATCTACAATACCCTTTACATCATAGAAATCTGTAGTACGTTCTGCTTGATTCCAACCAGCTTGGTTTGCCTTCCCCATCAAAATACCACAAGCCATAGGGCGTTCATAAGGTACTTCTGTTAAAGGTAAATCTTTTGGTTCATACACATTAGCCGTTTCAAATAACCAAAGATCCTTATTTTGTTGTGCAATATTGCGTTTTGCAGCTTCAATAACAGCTGGTACCAATGTAGTGCGCATATAAGGGAATTCTTCGGAAATAGGGTTCAAGATTGGAATGGCTGTATAACGGCTATCCCCTTCAGGAAGCATCATATTGGAAAGACCATCTTTATGCATGAAGCTAAATGTAATGATTTGAGTCATACCCAATTTAGCTAATGCATGAGTTACCTCTTTAGTAAGCGCTTTCTTAGGTGTCATACCACCAGAGGACAATACCGCAACAGGGATTGTAGGCGCAATATTATCGTAGTTGTAGATACGAGCCACTTCTTCGGCGATATCAGGCATCACTGTTACGTCACCACGCCATGTTGGAACGAGGGCAGACAATTTGTCTCCGTCTTCGGTTACAACGAACTCAAGGGCTGTCAAAATACGAACCATTTCGTCTTTTTCAATGTTTGTACCCAAGTAATCATTGATTTTTGCTGCTGTGAAAGTAACTGTATGTTGTTCTACAGGATTTTTATATACATCGATAACGCCTACATCAACTTTACAAGTAGGACAGATTTGTTGTAATAATTGCGCCGCTCTGTCGATAGCATAGGCGGTGTATTTATGATTTACACCACGTTCGAAACGACCAGATGCTTCAGAACGCATGCCGAGAGCTTTAGCAGTGCGTCGAATAGATGGACCATTAAATACAGCAGCTTCAAACATAACTGTGGTCGTTTCGTTTGTCACTTCACTATCAAAGCCACCCATGATACCTGCTACACCTACTGGACGTTCAGCATCAGCAATGATAAGCATGGAGTCATTCAATTCGCGTTCAGAACCATCAAGTGTAACAAGCACTTCACCATTTTTAGCACGTCTCGCCACTAATTTATGACCTTTTACATGATCATAATCATAGGCATGCATAGGTTGACCAAGTTCTAACATAACATAATTTGTTACGTCTACTACATTATTAATAGGACGAATGCCGCTATTACGTAAACGGTTTTGCATCCACAATGGGGATGGCTCAACCTTAACATCAGTTACTACACGAGCTGTAAAACGCGTACAAAGGTCATCAGCTTCGATAGATACAGATGCTTTGCCTTCAATGGATTCGCCATTCTCGTTAACCATAATAACAGGGAATAAAGCTTTTTGATTTGTCATGACTCCAAATTCACGGGACAAACCAACCATTGAGAAGCAATCAGCTCTGTTAGCGGTGAGTTCAAATTCATATACTGTATCATTTAAGCCTAAAACATCTTTTACATCAAGACCAATTGGTGTTCCTTCAGGGAAAATGTAAATTCCTTGAGCTTCTTCTGGCAATACTAAGTCGCTAGAGATACCAAATTCTGCAACGGAACAGAACATGCCTTCAGAAACAACGCCACGCAATTTACCTTTTTTAATTTCTGTACCATCTGCTAAACGAGATTTATGATACGCTACAGGCACGATTTGACCTACTGCAACATTAGTAGCAGCCGTTACGATTTGTTTTGTAACAGGTTCGCCTTCTTCTGTAAGGCATTCAACTTGGCATACTTGTAATTTATCTGCATCTGGATGTTTTGTAATCTCCACGATTTTACCAGTATAAATTTTCTTAATGCCATTATCCATAGCAATGACATCTTCTACAGGAATACCAGCTTGTGTTAATTCATCGGCCAATTCTTGAGCAGGACGATTCATATCCACAGGCACGTATTCGTTCATCCACTGTAAACTTGCTTTCATGAGTTCCTCCTAAAATTGTTCCAAGAATCGTACATCATCTTCAAAGAATAGACGTAAATCGTTAATGCCATATAAAAGCATAGCAATACGTTCTACGCCCATGCCAAAGGCGAAGCCTTTAACCTTTTCAGGATCGTACCCATTAATACGCAATACATCGGGATGAACCATACCACAGCCCAAAATTTCAAGCCAGCCTGTATGAGAACATACGCGGCAACCTTCACCACCACACATTACACAAGAAATATCTACCTCTGCAGATGGTTCTGTGAATGGGAAGAAGCTTGTACGGAAACGTACCTTTGTGTCATCACCATACATGTGACGTAAGAAGGACTCTAATGTGCCTTTTAAGTCAGCAAATGTAATATGCTCATCGATGATGAGGCCTTCCACTTGATGGAATACAGGGGAATGAGTCGCATCATAGTCCCAACGGTAAACCTTACCAGGCGCAATCATACGGATTGGGCTATTAGGTTCATGACGTTGCATTGTACGAGCTTGTACTGGAGATGTATGCGTGCGCAATAAGAAGTTTTCTGTAATATAGAAGGAATCTTGCATATCACGTGCAGGATGATCTTTAGGCAAGTTTAAGCATTCAAAGTTATAGTAATCTTGCTCTACTTCTGGACCTTCTTCAACGGTATACCCCATTTTCATGAAGAAGTCTTCAATCATTTCATTAACCTTTGTTAATGGATGGATATGACCAGCTTTTTGTGCACGGCCAGGCAATGTAATATCGATGCGCTCTTTTTCTAAACGAGCATTTAACTCTGCAGTTTCCATACGAGCTTTAACTGTATCAATTTCAGCCTCTAACGCTTCACGAATAGCATTAACGAGGGCGCCAGCCTTCGGACGTTCTTCTGGAGATAATTTACCAAGACCTTTTAGTAAAGCCGTTACCTCGCCTTTTTTACCTAAATATTTAACACGTATATCTTGCAACGCTTGTTGATCAGCAGCGTCTTTGATGGCATCAAGGGCTTCTGCCTTAATACGTTGTAATTCTTGTTCCATTCAAGCATCCTCCTATTTGTAAAAGTCTAACTTATATTATACCAAATCAGGGTTGTCTTCTTCAATAAAACGCCATGGTAAATCAGGTAATGGCTTCTCTTCTAGTACAAAAAATGTACCCCGTGCCAAGTGAACAAGTTCACCTAATTCATTATAAATACGAGCGGTAGCAACCATAGTAGTTTTACCATTGTGCTCTACATTGGCTACACCACGCAATACAGCACCGCCTTTAACAGCTTTCACATAGTTACCATTAAGATCAATGGTGCTAACAGATTTTCCCAATGTAAAACAAGCAGTCCCCATCACACTATCTGCTAAGCCAATACATACGGCACCATGCAAATCCCCTCTAAAATTGCAGTAATCTGTTTCATTTGTTTGCAATGTCATTTCCGCATGACCTGGTTCCACTGCTGTAATCTCAGAATCTTTCACCCAAGAAAATGGGTTTTGATCTCGTAATTCGTTGAAATATTCTAACAATGTTGTAGCCATAAGGTTCTCCATTCTATATACATACCCATAGATTAACTAATCTAAATACTAATTCTATTACATTACCTGTATGAAAATCTTTATAGTTATATGTCAAAATTCAATACAAACATATAAAAATGGTGCGTTACATCATACATATTGTATCATGCAACGCACCATATGCGAATAACTCTATCTAATTATATGGTATGTTCTTAAGAAAACACATTTATAAATTCAAAACTATTCATAATGCAATGCATCGATTGGATTGAGCTTAGCCGCTTTACGGGCTGGGTATATACCAAAAATCAAACCAATAGCCATGGAAAAGGCAAAGGACATTATGATTGTTGGAACAGATACAATTGTACTCATTCCAGATACCATTCCGATTACTTTTGAGGCTCCTATACCGAAAGCAATACCAATAAAGCCCCCCATCAAACTGATTACAACGGCTTCTATTAAGAATTGCGTAACAATTACGCTATACGTAGCCCCCAAAGCTTTACGCACACCAATTTCTCGAGTCCGTTCCGTTACAGATACAAGCATGATGTTCATAATACCAATGCCACCTACAACTAGAGAAATCGCAGCAACAGCCCCCAGGAATAACGTAAATGTTCCCGTCGTCTGAGCCACTGTTTCCATAATAGATTTCATATTTTGAATATTGAAATCATCCAAATTTGTATCTTTAATATTATGACGAACACGCAACAAATTCTCTATATCTGCCTGCAAACGGTCAATGCCCCCATCATCCTTAGCCACAACATACACCCTGCGAAGATAGTCAATGCCCTCTACGCGCTCCATTGATGTTGTATATGGAATTAACACCGTATCGTCTTGGTCATTACCCATGGTTCCGTTCCCTTTACTTTTGAGAACACCAATGACACGGAATGGAATATTTTTAACACGGATTTCCTTGCCTACAGGATCTTCATCAGTAAACAAATTTTTTACTACCGTTTGTCCCACAACCGCTACACGTTCTCGGTTCTGAACATTTTTATCGGAGAAAAATCGACCAGATGTCATAGTCCAATTATTTACGTCCTGAAAGTTAGAATTAACCCCCGCAACAGATGTAGTCCAGTTTTTATTTTGATAAATCACCACATAAGAGCCATTTGTCATAGGACTGGCGGCTTTTACACCTTCTAACTTAGCAATAGCTTCATAGTCAGATATTTTCAACGATTTCATGGACCCCTGAGAAGATCTAGCACCTGGCGTCCGCGGCGCCCCTGGCAGAACTACCAACAAGTTAGAGCCTAAGCTAGAAATAGAATCCTCAATATCTTGCTTCACCCCATTACCGATAGATACCAAGGCAATAACAGCTGCTACACCGATAATGATACCTAACATGGTCAAAAGGGAGCGCAATTTATTAGCAATCAAGGAAGCCCATGCCATTAGAAAACTTTCTTTATACATTAGGCACCTCCTTTATAGGAGTCATATTAGAATTGATCGAATCCTCTACGATTATCCCATCTTTCAAGACTACATTACGACTCGCGTACGTAGCAATATCCGGTTCATGTGTAACTAGAAGAATCGTACGGCCTTCATCATGAAGGCCTCGAAAGATGTTCATAACGTCAATGGTTGACTTGGAGTCAAGATTCCCTGTCGGTTCATCAGCCATGATAATAGCAGGATTATTTGCCAATGCACGAGCAATCGCCACGCGTTGACGTTGCCCACCAGACAACTCGGATGGCAAATGGTCCATACGCTCGCCCAAGCCGACAGACTGTAATAATTGAGTGGCCCGTTCAATGCGCATCTTTTTATTTACACCGGCATAAATCATAGGAAGCGCTACATTTTCTAGGGCTGTCAATTTTGTCAACAAATTAAAGCTTTGAAATACAAAACCTATCTGTTTGTTACGTACATACGCAAGTTCATCATCAGATAAGGTAGCAACCTCGTCTCCATTGAGTCGATAAGAACCAGTTGTAGGTCGGTCCAAACATCCAAGAATATTCATAAAGGTTGATTTACCTGAGCCAGATGGTCCCATAATGGATACAAATTCACCCTTATTGACAACTAAATCAATGCCATGTAGAACAGGTACTGATAATTTGCCATTCACATAGGTTTTTGTAATTCCTTGTATGTCAATTACTGTTTGGTTCATAAGCACCTACCCTTAGAATGGTCCAGCTACATTATTTTTTGGTGCATTCACATCACCGCTTACGATAATTTCATCACCTTCAGATAAACCTTTTAAGATTTGAACATTAGTATCCCCAGTTACACCTGTAGAGACAGCGGTTCGTACTGGTTGACCATCTTTTATAACATATACATACTCACCTTGTTTGTCCGTACGTACAGCAGTAAGAGGAACTACCAATGTATTTTTAATATCTTCACCAAAGATTGTGGCACGAGCCGTCATAGTTGGTAAGAAATTACCTGCAATATTTTCAGGAATTTGAACCTTAACAGTATAGTACACAACGCTACTACTTGTTGTGCCCATATTACCTTTTGTACCTTTTGCAATTTCAGAAACGTAACCGGTGAAAGTTTCACCTGGCTTAGAATCTACAGTAAACTCTACCTTAGCACCTTGTTTGATATTGCCAATATCGGTTTCGTCTACAGTAAGATAAATCTCTAAATTTTTTAAATCTGCAATGGTAGCAATGATCATTTGTGTGGAAATACCAGTACTAATAGTTTGACCGGCTTTTAGCGGTGTACCAACAACAGTCCCAGACATTGGAGCTGTAATAGTAGCATCACTTAAATCTGCGGCAGCACGTTCATAAGTAGATTTAGCACGTTCATAAGATGTTACAGAATCATCATATGTTTGTTGTGCAATAGCATCTTGAGCCGCCAAGGATTTATAACGATTCATATCAAGTTCTGCTTTGGCTAACGCTGCACGAGCATCATCAACAGATGCTTGTAATTGACGTGTATCAATATAAGCGATAACTTGACCGGCCGTAACTTGATCATTCTCTTTAACTAAAACTTTTTCAAGTTTACCAGCAACATTTGTAGAAACATCTACATAATTTACAGGGTTAATAGTACCTGTGGCACTGATACTAGTTTTTACATCACCCTTTTCAACCTTGCCAGTAGTATATAACGTTTGTGCTTGATTTGCATTTAGACTATCCATGTAGTAATATGTGCCGCCACCAAGAACACAAAGAACAACAGCACCTGTTACTATACGTTTACGATGCTTTTGTAAGAACTCTTTCATTATGATCTCCTTTTTTTAAGATGAAGATATATTAAAAAGACATTTATTCTATATCAACACATATAGTATTTTTAAATTATACAGCACCAATTGCTTTTACGCAATATAATTTCATTAATGAATAAATTATGATATATAAAAAATGGCCCTTACGGGCCATTAACTACTCAATATTGACAATAATCTATAATCCTTCTCATCGATTGGAAATTCAAGACGTTCTGCCTCTTCATAAGATAGTGCACGGATATGACCATCTATATAACCTACTAATCGGTTAGCGACACCACTCATCAATAAATTAATACAGACTTCACTCATGCGAGCCGCTAAAATAGCATCAAATGCCGATGGACCACCGCCACGTTGTAAGTAGCCTAACACAGTTAGGCTAGGATCAAATTCTGTATGCTCCTTGATAAAAGCTTTCACCTCACCGCTGTTATAGGCACCTTCTGCAACGAGGATAACACTATATTCTTTACCCCGAATTTGTGTTTCCTTTAAATGACGACAAACCGCATGTAAAGGCATGGGATTTTCAGGAACCAAAACTATTTCTGCCCCACAAGCTAGGCCTGCCTTTAATGCAATATGTCCAGCTTTGCGCCCCATAACCTCCACAATAGCTACACGTTCATGGGAGTTTGATGTATCACGAATACGCCCAACCGCATCAACTACCGTATTAAGAGCCGTATCATAGCCTATCGTATATTGTGTACCACCCATGTCATTATCTATCGTACATGGAATGGTCATAGTAGACATACCAAGTTTAGATAAACTTGTAGCACCACGCATGGAGCCATCACCACCGATAACAACCAAATGGTCAATGTCATAAGTTTTCAAAATTTCATAAGCTTTGCGTTGAATTTCTTCATTCTGAAATTCTGGAAAGCGTGCCGTTTTCAGCATCGTACCACCTTGTGTTATGATGCCACCAACGTCTCGATTCGATAAGGGAAATATCTTTTCCTCAATGATACCTAAATAGCCACGTTCAATACCAAATATTTCAAAACCTTCATGTATAGCTTTTCTAGTTAGCGCTCTTATGGTGGCGTTCATTCCAGGTGCGTCTCCGCCGCTTGTTAGTATTGCGATTCTTCTCATATCCATTACCCCCTTGTGGTGTACGTTGTTTGGATATACTATGTGCCTTACCTTTTTTATTCGTTTGATTAGAAGTCTTTTGTTTATACCGTTTATCATAACGAATTTTATTAGACATTGCTCTTTTTGATACTGCTTCAGAAATCTCTTTTTTCCTACTTTGTTGATTATTAAATTGTATATCTTCAGATGCTTCTTTAGCATCTACATCGTTTATATCATTGGGTTGACGTCTTGCTTTAAATTGCACATCTGAGGCATCTAATTCATCCTCAATACGCTGTATAAAATCATAGGTCCGGCCATTTGTTGTATCTAGTACAAAATCGCACTGCTTATACACGGGCTTCCACGATTGTATCATAGCATGTACAAAGGCATTCACATTACTATAGTCCATGGTAGGCCGTTTCCCAACACGGCGATTCACGCGACTGACAATACGGAATTGTGCAGCTCGGATACCAATAATATAGGAATATTTTTTTAATACCTTTAAGGTGCGATGTTCAATAGGAAAATTCCCACCCACAGAAATCACTGCTTCATGGTATAAGCAAACCTTTTTTAGTACATCCATTTCGGCGCGGCGGAATGCTTTTTCTCCTATCTTTTTAAAAATCTCAGCAATGGGCAACCCAAAACGACTTTCTAATACGCGATCGGTATCTACAAATTGCCAACCCTTGCGTTCTGCAAGGTTCCGTCCAAAGTGACTTTTGCCACTTCCCATAGAACCGATGAGCATAATATTCCGTTTTATTATCATCTATTATGTGCCCCTTATCATTACATATCCTTCATTGTACTATAAAATGGTCCAAAAACAAAGACAGACTATAGACATAAAATCTATAATCTGTCTCTATACAGTACACCCGATTTTCATTAAGGTTTTATAATCGATTTAATTGCACAATGCACATAAACTACATTACCTTTACGTTCTATATCTTCTATTTCTATACGGCGTGAAGGATCCTTTTCTTCAACAGTATTTATCCAGTTAATCATACGCTCTGTACTACCTAATACTGTTAATTCTAGTATACCTTCATGCTCATCAGTACTGACAATCATTAAGGGTTCTCCTTGCAAGGAATCAAAAATATTTGTATTAGAACTTGTATTAGATGTCTTGTTCCGTGTAAAAGATTCTAATAGTTTTGCTTCATTAGACACTATATAATCTGACTCAGCATTCATTTGTATATTATAATTATCTTGTTGATTTTTTAAGCTATTATTTTTGTCTTCAAAATAAATATGCCCATACATAGAAAGGCTAATGAGCATCCCCCACAACACTAGGCCCGTTAATATTCTCTCGACCTGATATGTTGTGCTCTCTTTTAGATCCGTCCATATGGAATGTATAAACACCTTTATCTGCTTTAACTGTTCCATGACACTCCATCCCTAGTAATTTTTGTTGGAGAATAGCAATAAATTTACGACACATTTCGTCACTCGTACCTATACCATCTATACTGATACGCCCATCCTTAATGCTAAGATGCTGTAGACTAATATGTTCTGACATAGCGGCATCAAGAATATATAGGACCATTGTATTGGGTAATATATCTGTTTGATTCTTAAGGATTTTATTCTTTATTATTTTATTTCTTATTTCCATTAATTCACCATATTGTTGATGTATTTCTTGATACTGAGCATTTGCTTGCAATCGCACAATGTCTATCTTTCGATTTTCATAGCTACGATAGCTTGACCAACAACTATATATAGTAACAAGCCCTACTATAATGTATATAAGACTTATCCCATAAAGAAGGTATCGATAGGTATGCCATAAACTATGCCATCGTAACGAGCGAGGCATTAAATTAATACATCTGTCCTTACCAGCCCAATCCAATCCATTTAAGCCCCCTTGCCGCCATACCAATAGCCATGTCCCAATCTAATTGCCCTTGCTTGCAACGATTACGGCCACGACCTAAGAATAATAATGGAATATATTCAGTTTCTCCATACATGGAAATTATACCTTCCATATCTGTCCGTTCTTCATTTGTTATAGATTCTAACCCATACATCCGAATTCCCTGTATCTCATCTATACCAAAGTCTTGTAATCTCACTTCTAACTTATCCATAGCTTCAGCTACATCGCTACCAGTAATAGGTACAATACACTCTTGAATGCATATATCATTCCACCAAAGCCATAAATGCATGGCGCCTTCTTCCACAACACCTGTTACAGTACCGCTGCGCCGCATCAAGCAATAACAAATAGGAATAGGCCAAAAATCAATAACATCAACGGGTGCATAAGTATCTCGTATACCTTGCTTCAAAAGCTCTAGTGAATGCCGATCTACAGCCACCATAAACATATGATAATTGTGTCGTGGATATTCCCGGCGACAAGCATCCATTTGGAAACTATCCCCATCAAAGCTAAAGTAGTCCTCTATATTCCACTTTATAAACTCCTTCATATCAAAATCATGAGGATCATAAGGTGCTACATGCATTTGTGTATCAATATTAGCAACAATACTATATGCCCCTTCATCTAAATCATACGTTTCTATAAATTTTGTAACGTCTTCATCAATAGGTCCTGTACGCTTCATTTCTAACGCATCAGTAATGACCATTGTTTTATTTTCTATATGAGCGGTAACACATACAATATGTTCATCAGTTATACATACTCCAGAATGTATTTTCTTTTTTCGTTTCATAGAATCACCTCAATAAGGTTTTACCTTTATAACATGCATATGTTTTTCTTTATCTACGGTCACATACATATGTACACGACTCACGATTTCACTATTCTTCAGTTTTCCATAACTCATAATATGACGCGGATTATCTGTTGAGCTGTCCGCTTCAATAGTAATCTCTACATTTTCATCATCTATTACAACAAGTTTATTTTGAAAGTCCCATACATTTCCTAATTTACAATAGCCCACAAACCAATGAGCACCTCTTTGTGCTGCGTAATGAGCTTCTTCCAAATGCAATTCATCCACCACATTACTTTCACATATTTGTCCTATACGCAGCCCCATAAAAGCTAATAGTAATAAAAAGGACATCGTAAGTATCGCTATATATGTAATAAAGCCCGCGTTATGGGCTCCTATGTTCATGACTTGTCTCCTCTTTACTTTTATACCAATCATAAATAGCACTCTGTCCAATGGAGACCTCATATATGGTTAGTCCTCCATAACCACTTGTATATTTCCTATCATTAACAAAACGATTGTTAATATACCAGCGCAAATACACGGTCCCATTAGTATCTACACTAAAAGGATATTCCTGAGTATAGCCCACATTTCGTTTATCTGTAGTTCCTACAATTCGACTGCCACTGACAGGCTGCAAGCTACTATCTGTTAATTTTCTGTATAGTGCATGACGTTGTACAGTTAAGGTTGTACGTTTTGTATCGTGAATATATAAACTCTTATTATGGTCTTCTACAGTAACCTTCACAGGGTTCCATATCATTTGAGCCACAACCATCCGCCGTGTATATCGACCATCCTCCATCATAGCTACACTATCTAGTAATTTAGCATCCCACATAACTGCATAGAATACGATGCCTAACAATATGGTAAGAACTATGACAGAAATCGTCATACTAATGAGCGTAGAATACAAAATAAATCCCATATTATTTCTATTCTTACTATTATTTTTCTTATTATTATTTTTATTCTTATTTGCTATAGGATTCTGTTTATATTCTTTGTTCTTTCCAATTACCTTTTCTATATCCTCGCCCTTCAATGTATCCCCTCCAAATCAACTGATAGAGAGTAGACAACAGATTGATTATCGATGGCATCTACTGTTAATCGTTGTAAAGATACACCTTCTATCACTACAGGCTTTATATGTGTTTTATAAGTAATTTTTTCACTAGGACTCATAGTGAATTGAGAGTTATATACACCTGCTTCTATTGTTCCAGTTTTATAATAAGAAGCTTTAGCCTTTTCTAAATACGTTATGGTATCTTGCAATATATGATCCCAATAATACGCCTTATATACCGTAAGAGTAGCCATCCAAAATATAGATAATACAATAGGTAAAATGAGCATGATTATAGCAGCTGATATTAAGGCATCACCATACATAAATCCTTCAGTGCACTTCTTCCCACCTAATTCGCCCTGTTTGTACAGATATCCATATACGATTTTTCTCACCACTTTCACGATCTTTCAAAATAATTTCTGTCCCATCATAAGGTAAGCCTAAGGCCGAAAAAGAAATAATTGTCATAGACCGTTCGTTCTCAATATTTTGCGGTAATAATATGTTTACCGTATGATGATTAACATCTTCCTCTAATGTATAACTATCCTTATTTAAAATAAAAAGCATTCTTCCTTTACCATTAGATTTATGCCCTAACATAGACCACAGTTGAACTTTCTTGAGCATATACGCCACCTCTTGCGTAGCACCATTTAAAGTATAACGACTAGGTGTTGTCACAATAGGTAAGGCAATGGAGATGAGCAATAAGATTAAACCAATAGTAATAATCCATTCCGCCAATAAAGATCCACTCTGACGATTTATAAGTTGCACCTTAACCATTGATAAAGCACCTCCATATAGGAACCACCATGTAAGGCACACCATCCGCCAAAGCATAGAAAGGGACCAAATGGGATATATCGATTACGATAACCGGTGAGTAAGAGATAGAGAGAACCAACACAAAAAGTTACGTAAAAGAAACATATAATTTCCCATGGAGTAAGCCATATTGCAATAGCAGAAAACCATTTAATATCGCCTATACCAAAGCCTTTACGGCTAATCAAACGAAGTCCATATGTAATAGTACCTACGCTGATAACACTTAATAAGGTTACTAACATAGATTGATCATTTATATAGCTATATATAATGCCACCTATTACAAGAGCCAATGCTCCTTCATCAGGCAATATATAGTAATGCATATCGATGGTAGCACCTGCTATGATGATGAGTGAAAACACAGCATACAAAGCAATGTGAGTATAAGATATTGTTTTTGATGAAACTATAATAGGTAACAATATAGATGCTATATATACCAAAAGTCCTATTACATAATTAGTCCCTTTCATACCTTGTCCTTTCATATAACTAACGTATATAATTCATAATCTATACAAGTTAATTAAGGCTCATTAGGTGCTTTAACAACAACAGATTTTGAAGTCCCACCACTGACAACTTCATAAGTAATAGTGTATTCTTTTCCTTTTGCAGTCTTAACATGTTCAGTAAGATAACCTTCCTTATATAGATTTTCTACTGTTGGAGGTGTATCAACATTCTTATCAATCATATACAATTGAGTGGCATTTTTTATAATTTGAATATCTGCTGTTTCTTTAGCATTTCTAGCTTTATCCGCTGCAGATAAGAATTGTGGCATTGCAATAGCCGCTAATATAGCGATAACCGCTACTACAACCATTAATTCAACGAGAGTAAATCCGCCTTTTCTCGATTTTTTAAACCCTTCTCGAACACGAGAAATATGTAATCGATCTACGACCCATTGACCGCACATTTCTAATCGATGATTCACTCCATGAATCATATGCATAACAGACTTCATAATATTCTCCTTTTAATAGTTAAGTAATAACATTGTCTATTGCCCTCCTAAGTTGGCAATGGACGTGAATAAGGGATACATAACAGATACAACTAATACGGCTACACCGATTCCCATTAGGGTTAGTAAAATCGGTTCCAACAATCGTTCTAAACGGGCAATATATTTTGAAAGTATAGATTCATAGTAGCAGCCACAGTGGTTTAACATCTTTACTAATTCACCACTCTCTTCTCCAATGGAGACCATTTGCCATATAAAAGCATTTCCTATCTGACCAGTACGCAAACTTTCTTCCAGTGAGTGTCCTGATAATAACTTTGCTTCCACCTGTTTACTACATTCAACACCATATATATTCCCCCACAAAGGGCGTGTAATATTCATGGTTTGAATGATAGAAATACCAGAATCTAGTAAGAGAGCCCAAACTTTTAACATACTTGTATAATACACACAAGTACTCCATTGGTATCGGTGAGCCAACAGCCAAAGCCAACGATGTACTTTACACTTTATACTATGCTGTTTATAAGCAAATGCTAAGGAACCTATTACAACACAATGTATAGCTATTACCATTAAAGGATGCGATTTTAACCCTTGTCCTAATGCAAAAAGAGCTCGCGTCATCAAAGGTAATGTAATATGCATAGTGGTAAATACCTTTTCAAACGAAGGAATAATAAACAAAATGGTGACTAGAAAAAATATATTCATCATCAGAAGAAGAAATAAAGGGTAAGAAATAGCACTCATAACCTTTTGTTTCAGCTGCCTCTCCCAATCGTAGTGACGGGATATATATTGTAAACTCTCACCCAAGGTGCCCGCTGCTTCACCACTTTCTAGTAAAGCCAAAGCAATAGGAGGACATCCTTCACGCCGTAGGGCTTGTGATAAAGTCTGACCACGCTCTATAGATTCATATAAAGCTGTATAGAGTAGTCCTCGTTTTCCCTGGCAGAGTAGCTGTAAGGCACGCCGTAATGGAACACCAGATTCAATGAGTAGACCTAATTGATAAGTCACATCTACCACCATAGTATGATTCCATTTATGTTTCTTTTTTTCATTCTGCAACGATATCCTATAAATTTTATAGCCATCTCGTTTTAACCGTATTGCAATTTCTTGCTCTGAATCCCCCCACATCAAACCTTTTTCTGTTTCATTTTGATTATTTTTTACGACATATTCATAAGCCTCCATATACTCACCTACGATAATTGTTGATCAAGCAAGGTATGCAATTGTTGTTGGGCTCCATATTGTGCCTTTACATCTCGCACAGCCATTTCTAATGTTTTCATCGGTAGTTGCGTTTCTTGAATAGATATGATTTGTGGTTCCTTACGGGTCCGTATCAAATTTGCTACTGCATGGGTATTTAGCAAAATATCACGAATAGTAATGAACTTTTTATTCCATCGAAGTAAACGCTGACATATAACGGCCCGTAACACTTGAGATATTTGATTGCGTATCTCTTCTTGTTGCTCCCCAGGAAATAGAGAAATCATGCGGTGAACCGCCATCACTGCACGCTGTGTATGCATAGTCGCCATTACAAGGTGACCAGTCTCTGCCGCATGAAGTGCCGCTTCAAGGGTTTCACGATCTCGAAGTTCGCCTACCATAATGACATCCGGATCCTCTCGTAAAGCATCTCGAATACCATCTGACATAGTATTAATATCAGCACCTAATTGTCGTTGATGTATTAAAGACTTTTTAGGTACAAACTCAAATTCGATAGGGTCTTCTAAGGTAATAATGTGGCGCTCCATAGTCTGATTTATATAATCAATACAACAAGCTAAGGTAAAACTTTTACCACTGCCTGTAGGACCACAAACAAGCAATAGACCATCATGTGCTTCACATAGCTTTTGTAATAACTGACCTTCACTATTATCATCTAACTTAAGTTGCTGATGACAAAGTAATCGCAATGTACCACATATGGTCTGATTAGCTCGATATAGATGAACACGAATACGCACACCACAACAGGAACAAGCCTCATCAAGAGACTGCCATTCATAGGATGCTATACCGCAACGGCGCAATATATCCTCGATTAATTCTGTAGTACACATAAATGAAGTAGCCTTTAATCCATCACCATGTCGCAAATAGATAGGCTGACCACATTGTAGATGAATATCTGTTGATGATAGTTGTATTGCATTTTCTACAATAGTTTCTAAACTTTCACGTTTACAGCATGAGTCCACAACGATGCACCTCCTCTATAGATGTAACATGCTGAGATACGGCCTTACGAGCAGACTCTTCTAATGACAATAATAAATGTGTTTCCAATTCGTCCCAATGAGCCGAATTAGCTGGTATTTCTAAGTATTCAAATAGAGCAGTCCGTCCCTGATATGATGTACCATCAAATTTTCGTACTAGCCGTTGTGCAATAGCCCCCATTAAAGTAGCCCGTATTAAGTACGGCTCTACGCCCATATCCATGAGTCGCGTTACAACGCCTATAGCTGTATTGGTATGTATAGTAGATAATACGCGATGCCCCGTTAAAGCAGACTTAACGGCTAACTCTGCGGTCTCCTTATCCCTAATTTCACCAATCATAATCGTATCTGGATCTTGCCGTAATACAGAGCGAAGACCTTTGGCAAAGGTAAATCCAATCTTTTCATTAATACCAATTTGTATAGCCCCTTTGATTTCAGCTTCTACAGGATCTTCAAGACAGATAAGCTTAGTTTCGTCTAAATTTAACATGCGAAGCATGGCATATAAAGTAGCTGTCTTACCACTGCCTGTAGGTCCACAGATAAGTAATAATCCATAAGGACGTTTTAATAATTGTTCAATGTGCTCAAAGATATCCGGCTGCATGCCTAATTCTTTTAAGTCTTTATGACTCCCTTCATTTCCCATAAGGCGACATACTAAGGTTTCTCCGTATAGGCTAGGCAATGTAGATACACGCATCGTTACAGACTTATTTTTATGACTCCAAGACCAACGCCCATCTTGTGGTAAACGCTTCTCGCTAATATCTAGAGAGCTACAAACCTTAATACGGTTGATAATGAGTTCAGCTTCTTCAAATGATACAGTCATGTAATGTTGCAGCAGTCCATCTTGTCGCAACCGAACATGAGCACCACTTTCAACGGGATCAAGGTGGATATCACTTACATGGTGTTCTAAAGCATACAAGATAATATCGTCTAATGTTACGTCTACATACATGGTCACCTCCAATACCTTGCGGTATGTTTTTACCTCACACTAGCGTATGGCGTTATAGGTTTCGACATCAGCCTCTAAATCCCTCTTTTATTTTTAAAAATCCACGAAGCGAAAACTTTTCTTTTTTTAGACATACAAAAAAGGCGCCCCAAAGGGCGCCCTTATTGGACTATTAGATATAACGTATCTTATTTTAAGTTATAAAAAACGTCATTACCTTTATATTGAGCTGTTTCGTATAACATTTCTTCAATGCGAAGTAATTGATTATATTTTGCTACACGTTCAGAACGAGCCGGTGCACCAGTCTTAATTTGACCAGCATTTACAGCTACAGCAATATCAGCAATGAATGTATCTTCAGTTTCACCAGAGCGGTGAGATACTACGCAAGTGTAACCAGCACGTTTAGCAAGTTCCATAGCATCGAAAGCTTCAGTGAGAGTACCGATTTGGTTAACTTTTACAAGAATGGAATTACCTACACCAAGCTCAATACCACGAGCCAAACGTTTTGTGTTAGTTACAAATAAATCATCACCAACAAGTTGTACGCGGTCACCAAGGCGGTCTGTCAACAATTTCCAGCCTTCCCAATCTTCTTCTGCAAGGCCATCTTCGATGGATATGATTGGATATTTGCCTACTAGGTATTCGTAAAAATCTACCATTTCAGCTGCTGTTTTAACTTTACCTTCCCCAGCAAGGTTATATTTACCACCTTCGTAGAATTCAGAAGATGCAGAATCAAGTGCCAATTTGAAATCTTTTCCTGGTTCATAACCAGCAGCTTTAATAGCTTCACAGATTACTTCTAATGCTTCTTCATTAGATGATAAGTTAGGTGCGAAACCACCTTCATCACCTACTGCAGTACTAAGACCTTTATTGTGAAGTACGGATTTCAAAGTATGGTATACTTCTGCACAGCTACGAAGAGCTTCTGCAAAAGATTTAGCGCCTACAGGCATGATCATAAATTCTTGAATGTCTACGTTATTATCAGCATGTGCGCCACCGTTCAAGATATTCATCATAGGAACTGGCAACTCTTTTGCATTAAAGCCACCAAGGTATACAAATAATGGCAAGTCCAAAGATTCAGCTGCAGCACGAGCTACTGCCATGGATACACCAAGGATTGCATTTGCACCAAGGTTAGATTTATTATCGGTACCATCCAATTGCAACATTAAGTTATCGATTGCCACTTGTTCTGTCGCATCATAACCGATAAGTGCAGGACCGATTTTAGCATTTACATTATCGATAGCTTTTAAAACACCTTTACCGGAATAACGGGATTTATCTCCATCCCGTAATTCTACGGCTTCAAACATACCTGTGGAAGCACCAGATGGAACTGCTGCTGTAGCAATAGTACCATCTTCTAAACATACTTCAACTTCAACTGTTGGATTACCGCGGGAATCTAAAATCTCTCTTGCAATGACTTGTTCAATTACTGCCATTTCTTCACCTCATATAATCTAATGGAATAACTGCCATCTGACAGCCATTATATATATTGAGCTAAACCTTATAGGCTTATAACTCTAATTAACTACTAATATAGTGAAAGCTCCATATTATGCTTTATGTACCAAGCTATGACCTGTCATAGCTTTTGGTTGTTTTATCCCAGCTAAGTCTAATAATGTAGGAGCAATGTCACATAATTTACCAGCTTCTAATGTAGCTGTTTTTAAACTGTCGCTCATTAAAATTAAAGGAACCAAGTTCGTTGTATGTGCCGTATGTACCTTACCTGTTTCATGATTAACCATAAGCTCTGCATTACCATGATCTGCTGTAACTAACAGATGACCTTTCTTGCTACGAATAGCCTCCACGATACGACCTAAACAAGTATCTACTGCTTGAACCGCTTTAACGGCAGCTTCAAAGCTACCAGTATGACCAACCATATCTGGATTTGCAAAATTCAAGATAATCATGTCATATGTTTCATCTTGTATCGCTTGTACAACCTTATCGGTCACTTCATAAGCACTCATTTCTGGTTGTAAATCATAGGTGGCCACTTGAGGGGATTTTACAAGAATGCGATCCTCTCCTTCAAAGGGTTCCTCTTCACCGCCATTAAAGAAATATGTAACATGAGCATACTTTTCTGTTTCCGCAATACGCAATTGGCGATAACCACCTGCACTTAGAACTTCACCTAATGTTTCAGATAATGTATCCTTTTCATACACAATATGTACGGGCAAACCATCCTCGTATTTTGTCATAGTTGCCATATATATAGATAGTGGCTCCCTTTTAAAGCCATCAAAATCAGGTAACACTAGTGCCTTTGTAAGTTCACGACCACGGTCTGGGCGGAAGTTACAGAATATAACCGCATCTCCATCTTTGATAGTCCCTGCAGCATCAATCACCGTAGGAAGTACAAACTCATCTGCCGCATCTTTATCATAAGACTGTTGCACCGCTTCACATGCAGATATAGCTATTTCACCTTGACCATGCACAATGGCATTATATGCCAATTCAACGCGGTCCCAACGATTATCGCGGTCCATTGCATAATAGCGACCACTAACTGTAGCAATTTTACCACAATTGAGATCAGCCATATACGTTTCTAAGTCCTTTAAATAGCCTTGTGCACATTGTGGAGCTACATCACGACCATCGAGCAAAGCATGGACATACACATGCTCGATTCCATTATCATGAGCCCCCTTGATGACTGCCTTAATATGATCTAAGGAACAATGCACATTACCATCTGAAACTAGACCTATAAGATGTAAGCTTTGCTTCTTAGCTACTTCGTATAGTTCCTTCATAACAGGGCGATTATAAAACTCACCAGACTCGACATCTTTAGTAATACGAGTCAAATCTTGATACACTATGCGACCAGAGCCAAGATTTAAATGGCCAACTTCAGAATTTCCCATTTGACCTTCTGGAAGGCCTACCGCAAGCCCTGATGCTTCTAATGTTGTATGTGGATACGTATCCCATAATCGATTAAAACAGAGCGGCTTCGCCTGTACTACAGCATTGGTTGTGTCTGATTTATCCCCCAAGCCAAAGCCATCTAGGATGACTAGCATTACGGGAGCCTCTAATTTAGCCATTTGTAACCTCATATTAAGCGCTTACTTGGTTTGCAGCTTTAATAATATCAATAAATTCATCGACCACAAGTGATGCACCACCTACGAGAGCACCGTCAATATTAGGCTCTCCAAGGATTTCTAGTGCATTTTCTGATTTAACGCTACCACCATACTGGATGCGTACTGCATCGGCAGTTTCATTATCATATAAAGATTGAATGTAATTGCGGATTTCTTTGCATACCTCTTCAGCTTGATCAGCCGTTGCTGTCTTGCCCGTACCGATAGCCCAAATTGGTTCGTACGCAATGATCAATTGACTGACTTGTTCTTTCGGAATATCAGCCAAAGCCCCTTTTAGTTGAGACGTAATCCAGTCAAGTGTATGACCCGTTTCACGATGTTCTAAACTTTCACCAACACAGACAATAGGATTCAAATTATGATGAAATGCACTTTTAATTTTTGCATTAACGGTCTCATCTGTTTCGCCATAATATTCACGGCGCTCAGAGTGACCGATGATTACATAATTAACGCCTACTTCTGTAAGCATAAGTGGTGAAATCTCACCAGTAAACGCACCAGCATCATGATAATCCATAGTTTGTGCACCTACTTCAATAGCTGTATTTTTCGTCAATACTACAGCACGTTCGATAGCTGTAAAAGGCGGACATACAACTACATCACAGGACAATTCCATATCTTGTAACACGCTGTTAAACGCTTCGATCAGAATTGATCCAGATGCAATGGTGCCATTCATTTTCCAATTCCCTGCAATAATGGGTTTTCTCATATTATGCCTCGGACAATGCAGCAATACCCGGTAGGATTTTGCCTTCTAAGAATTCTAAAGATGCACCGCCACCTGTGGAGATGTGGCTAATTTTATCTGCTAAACCACTTTTTTCAATGGCTGCTACAGAGTCGCCACCACCAACGATAGTCATCGCATCAGATTCAGCTACAGCTTTCGCTACTGCATTTGTACCAGCTGCAAAGTTTTCCATTTCAAATACGCCCATAGGACCATTCCAAATAATAGTCTTCATTGGCGCCAATGCTTCTACATAAAGTTCGCGGGTTTTAGGCCCAATATCTAATATCATCCAGCCATCTTCGATTTGATCAACATCAACGATTTTAGTATTAGCATCGTTGCTGAAAGCATCTGCTACTACAGCATCAATAGGTGTTAGTAATTTAGCACCTGCTACACGAGCTTCCATAACAAGGTCTGTAGCGATAACTTCTTGACCTTCTTCAAATAAGGAGCTACCAATATTGCAACCTTGCGCTTTAATGAACGCATTAGCCATACCACCGCCGATGATCATTACATCAACTTTAGGCAATAAGTTAGAAATAACGGAGATTTTATCTGTAACTTTCGCGCCACCAATAATAGCTGCCATAGGTGTTTTGGGATGTACTATAGCTGCACTTAATGCGTCAATTTCTTTTTTGAGCAAGAAACCTGCTGCCATAGGGATATAATCAGCAATACCGACTACAGATGCCGCATTACGGTGAGATACACCAAACGCATCATTGATAGCAACATCTGCAAGAGATGCCAATTGCTTAGCAAACTCAGGGTCATTTTTAGTTTCTTCATTGTGGTAACGCAAATTTTCAAGCATCAATACATCACCAGATTGTAATGCTTTTACAGCTTCTTCAACTTTAGGACCAATGCAGTCATCTACGAATGCTACAGGCTTGTTGATAAGCTCGGATAAATGCTTAGCACATGGTGCCAAAGACATTTCTGGTTTGCGTTCTCCTTTAGGACGACCAAAGTGAGAAGCAAGGATAACCTTTGCCCCTTTTTCGATTAAGTAATTGATAGTAGGTAATGCACTACGAATACGAGTGTCATCAGTGATGACACCGTCTTTCATAGGAACATTAAAATCAACACGAACAAATACTGTTTTATTAGCTACTTGTAAACCTTCAATTGTTTGTTTCATCAAAGCCTCCTGATTATAAGCCTTTGCTTGCTACAAATGCGGCCATGTCGATAAGACGTTCGGAATAACCCCATTCGTTGTCATACCAAGAAACAACTTTTACCATGTTGCCATCCATAACCATTGTCAAATCAGCATCAACAATGGAGCTACGAGGATCAGAGCTGAAATCACAGGATACCAATGGTACATCAGATACACCAAGAATACCTTTTAATTCACCAGCTGCTGCTTTGCGGAATGCTTCGT